>JABAOH010059329.1_pt1 | contig 95219 bp, 84 predicted proteins | sample 7062181 | NCBI WGS metagenome assembly JABAOH01 (sample SAMN14538630, study PRJNA623070) | marine sediment metagenome | biome: marine biome [ENVO:00000428]; feature: marine pelagic biome [ENVO:01000023]; material: deep marine sediment [ENVO:00002113]; isolation source: pool of 5 deep marine... | reverse complement strand
TGGATGATCTATACGACAACGAGACCATGAAAGGATAGGTACAGTGATGAAGAAAACCCTAAAAATATCCATAATCCTTGCGCTCTCGTTAATGCTGATCCCGATATCAGTATTTGCTGATGTATCTACAGGTACGCCAAGTCCAGGTCTCTTTCCAGTATTTGGAACATTGATCAATTTCGATGATAAAGCCACAGGCACCATTGTTAATCCAGATGACTATGAGGACCTAGGGGTTGCTTCAATAAGAGAGATAGAACAGGGTTGGACTCTGTCAAGGTATCCAGGAACGCAAAGTAATCCCAACTATGTGGGAACAGGGCCAGATGCGGAGCGCGGTACGGATTGGGATTTGGGTTGGGACGGTACCATACTGATTGAATTGGCTAATCCGACGAATAAGATTGGAATTGGGATCGCTAATTCAAAAGGCGGCCGAGAACTTCTTAAGATTTATGATAGTAACTTCCATATGCTTGAGTCATACACACTTCCTTCAGGTCGGAACACCTATGTCGTATTCACTAGAGATCAATGGGAAATCAAGTATCTCGAGATCACGGGAGATTGGTTCGCCATTGACGATCTTCAGTTTAATCCTCAGATAATCGACATTAAACCGGGAACCGGCGCCAATAAGATCAATTTGAAAAAGAAGGGCATAATTACTGTGGGCGTACTAAATTCCCATGTCCTCGACATTAAGGATGTAGACCCTTCAACCGTGTCCTTTGCGGGTGCAGCGCCTGTGCGTTGGAAAGTGAAAGACGTGGATCACGATGGTGTGAAGGATCTGCTCTTCTACTTTAATGTTCAGGATCTGGATCTTGACGAAAATAGTACAGAGGCTACCCTCACAGGGACAACATTCGATGGTACACCATTCGCAGGCACGGATTCAGTGACCATCATCGGTAGCAAAAAATAGTCACCAACAAACAACGATCAGCTGCCAGCTTGCAGTAATTGGTTGGCAGCTTTTTTTGTTAATGTGATATCAGTGATTAGGGATCAGGAATCAGTTAATCAGTCAAGAAGTCAAAGTGTTGAAAAGTTAATATGTAAACGTGAAAAGAAAGCTAAAAGCTAACGGCTAATAGCTATAAGCTGATTGCTGACCGTTGACCGCTGAAAGTTAAACGCTAAAAGCCAAAAGCTAATCGTTAATAACTGATCAATGAGCAAGCGAATTACTTATGTAAAGTTTTTTAGGGTTTTTGAACTATTTAATAGCTCAGAAAACAAGAGTAGTACAAAACTCCTAGTACTTTATGCATTCATCTGAATTTTTGTTAGTTTTTTGTAAACCCATTTGGTGTAATGTATATGAAACACTCGCCAGATCCATGAACATTTGGCAACGTGAACTTATAGATAAGAACATCGCAGTACATTTGGATCGGCGGCGAAGATATAGTGGATACTCGGAAAGGTTACCGTAGGGGTCTAAACAGGGGACCCCAGTTTTGTATTAAGGACCGTGTCCACGAATGAGAGGTTTGCAAGAGATAGGGATCAAAATGAAGAAGACCTTGAAGATAATCGTACTCCTAGCTCTACTGTTAGCAGTCATACCAATGTCGGTTTTAGCGGCGGTAGATCCAGGCTCGCCAAGCCCAGAGCTACATCCTGTATTTGGTACCTTGATCGACTTCGATGATAAGCCCACTGGTAGTTTGGTTAACTCAAATGACTATGTTGACCAGGGCGTTGCTTCCATCGCAGAAATTGAACTTGGGTGGACTCTAACGACTTATGCAGGTACGCAGAGTTTGCCTAATTATGTGGGAACCGGACCTGATGCAGAACGCGGGAATGATTGGAGGTTGGGCTGGGATGGAACAATTCAGATTGAACTAACCAATCCAACAAATAAGATCGGTATCGGCATCGCGAATTCCAAAGGGGGACCAGAGGATGTTAGGATATTTGATGAAGAGCACAACTTACTAGAGACGTATACGGTTCCATCAGGGAACAATTTATATGTCGTTTTCACAAGAAATGCATGGGAAATTAAGTACCTCGAAGTTTTTGGCGATTGGTTCGCAATCGACGATCTGCAGTTTATACCTGGAGATTCTCAGAATCCGGAAGGTATCGAAGTTGAAATCGATATCATGCCTAATAAGTACCCAAACAAAATCAACTTAGATAGCGAGGGTAATGTAAAGGTAGCAGTATTGACCAACGATGAATTCGATGCAGGCACCATTGACCCTTCCACTGTGCGTTTTGCTGGAGCAGAGCCAGTTCGATGGAAAATGAAGGATGTCGACAAGGATGGTAATAAAGATTTATTATTCTACTTTAAGATTGGGGATTTGGATCTTGATGAGGGCAGCACGGAGGCCACGCTTACCGGGAGTACAATTAGTGGAATTGAAATAACCGGTACAGATTCAGTGGAGATCAAGCAGAAGGAGGTAGATAAGGACGAGGATCAAGACACGGATAAGGACGACGACGAGGACAAGGACAAGGACAAGGATAAAGACAAGGACGAAGACGACGACGAGGATAAGGACAAGGATAAGGAGAAAGATAAGGGGAAGGATAAAGATAAGGACAAAGACGACGACGATGATGACGACGACGATGACGATGACGACGACGATGATGATGACGATGATGACGACGATGATGACGACGATGATGATGACGATGACGATGATGATTAGGATTTAGATAGAAAAGGGAAGAAGAATTAGCGAAAGTTCCAGAATTCGTTTATGAGGTTGGAAAGCCGGGAGTAGGAAATTAGCGATGGGGTATGAGCCGATAGATCTTAGCTATTGGCTTTATGTTTTTAAGGACCAGATCTCGCAAATAATTCAATGTGCTCAAACACATTTGCCCAATGCCCACCCTGCTATCTTACTCCCCATAAATTTCGATCTCTACTGCACCTGTATTACCTCCGCTGCTTTGCACAACTTCGAAACGCAGTACTTTTGCAAGGAAATCGACATCGAAATAGTGCAGATCCGCTACATCCGATAACTCGAATGGTCCGAATGTCTCACCACTGTCGGTTACGATCTGGAAACTCTCGATTTGGGCGCTGCTTCCCATCGTGCGGGTCCAGAAGCCGACTCGTGTAACAAGGATGTTTTCTGCAAGCTCAATTTCGATCCAGGCATCGTCCCCGTCGCCATCGGATGACCACTCCGTTCCAGGGTTGCCATCAATAGCATTAAGCGCACCAAATGAGCTGTCCTCTGCGCCACCTCCGAAGTTACTGCTAACGCCGGCTATGCTGCCGCCATTCTCTATCAACGCCAGATTTGGATCATCGTCAGTAGTGTTTACATCTGTTGTTCGGAATGTGTATTCCTCACTTCGATACAACGTACCGTCGGGTCCTACACCTTGCAGCCTAACGTAATACTGCGTGTCAGGTTGGAGACCTGTAAGAAGGGGTTGGTGATCCTGGTGACCGCCTCCGGCCATATCGGTATCAGTCGCAATTTGACCGTACTCGGATGTCTTCCCATACACAACGGAGCAGGCGACTGGGATGTCGGTCTCAACGAGTAATGTAGCTGTGTTTGGTCCAATGTTTGTGAATACGGGTTCCGAGACGAGGATCTCTGTGATAGGACGAACATCAGTTTCCTGGTCGGGAGATCCTTGAGGCGAGCATCCAACAAGGATCATGCTAATGATAATGAGTAAGGGTATAACAGTTCTATTCATAAACATGTGTATTCCAACTCCTAATAGAAACTTCAATACTAGTATTGATTCTACCCGCCAATTCCCAATTACGACGCTTTGTGAGTTCATTATGGGGATGAATTACTTGGGATTACAGATCCATCGCACTTGTCTTCCTGAGGAGCGGAGCGACGAAGGATCTCGTTTTTCATTTTGATGGTACGTTGCTGATGAAAAACGAGATTCTTCTGTCGCCTTCGGCTCCATCAGAATGACATCAGATGGATGAATTCCTTGGAACGGCAATTTCTCGCACTCTGTCATTCCGAGGAGCGCAGCGACAAGGTATCCCTATGATGAAACAGATCAACCCGTATCGTCTCAGGGATTCCTCTCTCGCCGCTCTGTGGCTCGCTCGGAATGACAAGAGAAAAGGATCTCGTGATGGTATGAGGTGGTTGTTCCCCTGGTGAAACCAAATCAGCCTTCGATAAACACCCTAATGATGTCCATCTGAACCATGAACATGGCCGTGGGCCAACTCTTCCTCGGTCGCCTCACGCACCTCGGTTACCTCGATATCAAAGTTAAGGCGTTCACCCGCCAAAGGGTGATTCCCATCAATGGTGACCTGGTTTCCCTCCACTCTGATAACAGTGACAAGTTGAATTCCATTCTCCGACCGGGCCTCAAACTGCATACCAGGCTCGACTTCTTGATCCGAAGGAAAAATGTCGCGTGATACTGTCTGGATCAAGTTGTCCTCGACTTCCCCATAAGCATCAACAGGTTCTATGGATACGCTGAATTGATCCCCTTCAGACTTTCCAGTGAGTTCCCTCTCTAAACCTGGAATAATCATTCCGTCACCGTGAATGTAACTCAAGGGTTCATGCCCTTCAGAGCTGTCCAGCAACTTGCCCTCATTGTTGGTCAGTTTATAGTGAAACGATGCAACTTTGCCATCTGAAATTTGCATTTTACGATCTCCTTAATTTGAATACCGCTATTAAGAATCCTACCACGGGCGAACCATAACTTCACTAAGCTATCTCCAATCAACAATGGAGCGAATAGTTAGGTTACATACTCAAGAGAAAAATCGGAAATGAAGGGCTGGGCGCGATGGCAACTTGTTGCCAGTTCTTCTACATCACTGCTTCAACACCGCAAGCATCGTCATATCGTCAAATTGTGAGGTTCCAGTGGAGAATGACGATGTCTCTTTAAGGATTTCACCGACTATGGAGTCTGCCGATGTGGATGGGAGCTTGATAAGGTTTAGAAAGCGCTCTTTTCCAAATACTTCACCTTCAAGATTAGTCAAATCAGGAAATCCGTCAGAGTAAACGATCAGCAGATCATCAGTTTCCATCTGAATTTCTTCAACATCGAATTCAGCATCCTCGATAAGCCCAACGACAGGGCCTGTCCGGTTGAGAATCATCATCTCCCCAGAAGAACGGAGTACGATTGGCAGTTCGTGGCCTGCAACAATGTAACTCAAATCACCAGAGGCTGGGTCTAATGCACCGAAGAAGAGTGTACAGTAGTTCGCAGAGGCATGGACGTTGCAGATGTAATCGTTGACCAGCTGGACTGCATCGTTAAGCAAAATCGCATAGTCATCGGACGTACGATCGGACTCATATTCGGTTGAAGATGGCGGGTCCGAAGCGGCACGTAGTAGGCTTCGGAAAAGGGCCATGTAGAGAGCCGATCCGACACCTTTGTCGCAGACATCCCCAAGGATCAAACCGATCCTCCCACCAGGAAGTTGGAACACGTCGTAAAAATCCCCCGCAACCTCGCGAGCTGCCTGGAAAGCGGCGGCGATTTCCCACCCTTCCGGCTGAATGATTTCTGCAGGAAGGAAATCCCTCTGGATCTCCCGACCGATCTCTAATTCACGTTCCAGAGCTTGGAGGTAATGTTGCTCTAGATCACGCAAGCGTTTCTTCTCTAACCCGGCTTTTAATCGTGCGTGTAGAAGGATCGGCTCGAATGGCTTGGGAAGGTAATCCTCAGCGCCCAACTCAATGCCCTTTGCTATGCTGTCCATATCGTCCATGGCGGAAATCACTACTACAGGAATATCCCTCCAACTGGGCTCAGCTTTCAAACGCTTGAGCACTTCAAATCCATCCATCACAGGCATCATAATGTCCAGGAGGATCATATCCGGGGATTCCGCTTCAATGACATCTAGAGCCTCTTTTCCATTTGACGCATTGAGCGTACTGTAGCCGAGGTCTTCCAACTCTTGCTCCAGGTAGTCAATATTGAATGGTTCGTCATCTACGACAAGGATCTTCGCAATATCGTCCATAGATTTATTCTTCAATCCTTTAAGTAGCGTTTCAGCTTCTCGAGGAGTAGGTCCTCATCCAAAGGCTTAGTCATGTAGTCGTCGCATCCTGCATCCATTGCTTTTTCTGGATCGCCAGCCATGGCATATGAGGACAGTCCAATGATGGGAATTCCGCGCAGATCTCCATTCGCCTTGATCCGACGGGTAGCCTCCCAACCATCCATGACCGGTAGTGCCATATCCATTAAGATGAGGTCAGGATGGTTACGCTCTGCCGCAGAGACGCCTGCAGAACCGTCCCTTGCTGTGATCAGTTCATAGTCCTCTTCCAGTAGTTGGATCAAAAGATCCAGATTCAGGTCGTCATCTTCAACGATCAGGATCCGTTTCATCCCCATCTCAGTCGTCCTTTCAGCGGTATTGTTCGTATGCCATCGCCTCACCAGTGCATCGTTTTTCATTCAATTTTGGTGAAGTGCATTGGGATCCTGAGTGTGAAGATTGATCCCTCGCCTTCTATACTTTCAGCAGTGAGATCTCCGCCAAGCAACTGGGCTAATCTCAGACTTATCGTCAGACCCAATCCAGTGCCACCGTATTCACGGGTCGTGCTTGTATCGGCTTGTTGGAATTCCTCGAAAATATGCTTGAGAGCCTCCTTCGAAATACCGATACCTGTATCAGCGACGGACAGGATGAAGTTATCCTCTTTGCAATCTGCTGTCACTTTTATTTGACCTTCATGGGTGAATTTCGCTGCGTTACCGAGCAGGTTGAGCAGGATCTGTTTGACCTTGTCCTCGTCGGAATAAATTAGCGGAAAATCACCAGCGACTACTTTACGAAGGGCAACAGACTCGCTTTTAACTAATGGCCTAGTCGTCCCGATACAGATATCGACAAGAGGCTCGATGGCGAATTTCGTTGGCTCAACTTCAATCCTTCCCGCCTCAATCTTGGAGAGGTCCAGGATATCGTTGATGAGTCCTAATAGGTGCTCAGAGCTAACCAACACCTTATCAAGGTTATCGAGTTGTCGGTCCGGAAGCGCCTCGGCCCCTTTACGTTTGACGATGCGTGTGAATCCTATGATCGCGTTCAATGGTGTGCGTAATTCATGACTCATCCTAGCCAAGAACTCGCTCTTTGCGTGGTTGGCTGCTTCTGCCTGTCGACGAGCTTCGAGAATTTCGCTGATATCATGATAAGCTCCTGTAAAACCGACTAATTCATCATCCACCAAAATACGTGAAACACGGATATCTACATCCACCAATGAGCCGTCTTTACGTGACCTCCTAGCGGTCAATCGTAGTTTACCTGTTTCAAAAAGCTGTTTTGTATAAGCTATTGAATCAGCGCGAATGCTTACATCCCTTGCTACCAGGTCGTCGATACATTGACCAACGGCCTCATCACGCTCATATCCGAAGAGCTTTTCACATGCCTGATTCCAGTCGACTACTCGTTCCTCTAAATCGATGGTGACCAATGCAATGGGACTGTTTTCCAGGACCGCTTCAAAATACGCTTTCTGCTGTCGCAGGTCCCTTTCAACCTGCTTGAGCGCACTTATGTCGTGATAGATGGCTAGATAGCCGGTTTGTTGATCACCGATAAATATGGGCACCCCAATGGCCTCCACATCAACCAGCGAACCATCCTTCCGTGTGCGTAGAGCGGTGAAATGTACGCGATCCCTTTCGTGTGATGTTAACTTCTTTGTCAGTTCGACAGCATCTGCTTTTATCGATTCATCCTTTGCGACAAGTTCATCCAAATTCTGACCGATGGCCTCTTCAGCCGTATACCCGAAGAGCTTCTCTGCAGCAGGATTCCATGAGGCTATGTTCGCTTGCATATCCGTTGTCATGAATGAAACCGGGGTATTTTGGAAGAGGGCTTCATAATATTCTGTCCGCTCACGAAGCTCTCGTTCAATGGTCTTTAGTTCTGTAATGTCGTGGTAGATGACAACAAATCCTAGTTTTTCACCTCCGACAAACACTGGCAGACTAACTAGTTCGACATCTACAAATGAGCCATCTTTTCTAGTGCGCTTAGTCGTTGCCTTAACTCCTTCCCCGTGCATAGCTTGGTCTGTGTAGCCAGCGCCTTCTTCACGAATGGAGGGATGGTTCGCAACGAAATCATCAAGTAGGTTTCCAGCGGTCTCAGACTCCAAGTAACCAAAAAGATCTTCTGCTTGCGGATTCCATGAGATGACGTGTCCTTCCATGTCAGCAGTTACAACGGCAGCAGGTGCATTTTCAAATAGGGCTTCGAAATATTCTTTTTGGTATAGGAGTTCACGTTCAGCTTTTTTTAGCTCTGTGATGTCGTGATAGATGGTGATGTAGCCGACCTTTTCACCAGATACAAAGACAGGTAAGGATATAAGTTCAACATCCACAAAGCTTCCATCTTTTCGAGTACGAATTGCCGTCGCCTGAACGCTCCCCTCGGCCATGACTTGTTGAGTGTATCCCACCGCCTCTTCATGGACTGAGGGATGTTTGGCTACGAAGTCATCTAGAAATCCACCGATGATTTCATCCTTTGTATAACCAAAGAGTTTTTCTGCGCTGGGACTCCATGAGATGACATTTCCATCCAAATTAGCCGTTACCACCGCTACTGGGCTGTTTATGAAGAGGGATTCGTAGTATTCCTTCTGTTTGCGAAGTTCACTCTCCACTGCCTTCAATTCTGTGATGTCATGGTAGATCGTGAAAAATCCCAACTTTTCGCCGGTGACATGAACAGGTAATGAAATAAGCTCCACATCCACAAAGGAACCATCTTTTCGGGTACGTTTTGCCGTCGCCTGCACACGACCTTCGGCCATCACCTGTTCCGTGTATCCTACAGCCTCCTCATGAATGGATGGGTGATTGGCGATGAAATCATCCAGGTAACTACCTACAATTTCTTCCTCGGTGTAACCGTACAACTTCTCAGCGGCTGGATTCCAGGACATGACATAGCCTTCCAAATCCGCGGTCACTAATGCAACGGGACTGTTTTCGAAGAGCGCCTCGAAATATTCTTTTTGGCGGAGAAGCTCATTTTCGATGTTCTTTAATTCTGTGAGATCGAGGTAAATTGCAATAGCGCCAACCATCTGATCACCAACAATCACTGGCAAGGTTAGCAGTTCAACGTCTACGAAAGAACCATCCTTTCGTGTACGCTTGGTTGTCATCTGCACACGACCTTCGTCAAGGACTTGCTGAGTGAAGGCTTCAGCTTCCTCGCGGATGGATGGGTGGTTGGCGATAACATTGTCGATATTTTGCCCGATCACTTCTTCTTGCTTGTAGCCAAAGAGTTTTTCTGCAATGGGATTCCACGAGACGATGTCTCCGGATAGATCTGCAGTGATAATGGCGACGGGACTATTTCTAAAGATCGCCTCGAAGTATTCCTTCTGGCTGCGCAATTCTTCGTCAATATGCTGAAGTTTGGGGGAGTCGGAGAATATGGCCAGGTAACCGATCGTTTCATCATCCTTGGCAACTGGAACTCCGATTAGTTCCATCTCGATAGGAGATCGACCATCCCTTTGGTACACTGCATCAATTTGAATACGCCCTTCATCGTTGATCATACGCACGAGATCAGGCGTGATAACCTCACCATTTTCCCGCACCGAGATCCAATTCGTGATGTTGCAACCTATTGCTTCGTCTTGTGAACACTCGAAGAGTGCTTCCGCTGTAGGATTCCAGGAAGTGATTGTGCCATCTGTATCAAAGGATGTAATTGCAACTGGGCTGTTCTCAAGGATGACTTCGCAAAGGGTCTCAGAGGGATACCGGTCTAATGGTATTTTCATCTCATTCATCGTTCAAACCATCTCCTTTCCGGAGAGAGCGTTTACGTTCTTGTGCTGACAATTTACTTGAGCATACCGCATTTTTTGAAAAGGAGTTAATTGACTTTATACCCTTAGCCGATAGCTATATCGGTTAGGGATTGAGGGTTAGGAGTCTGGTCCTCCAGTTTCGTCAAATGGTTGCTTCCTTTCCCACTTCCCTAACCTCAAATCCATCCGGAGTCATATTCAATTCGAATAAATAGGGCAAAGCTAGACCGAATTCCTTCTCATTAACATATCACATCCTGGTGTGCATGATCCATGCGGATGTGGGGTGTAGCGGGAGTGCATGGGTTATCGTAAACTAGTCACAGCGTTCAACTAATTTCAGCTGAATGAAACACATCGATCTTTCGAGTGTGTTCCCAGGAATGCTGGAATGGATAGTTCCTAGAGGAGAAGCACCGTAAGCTTTACCTGTCGATCAACCATCCTCTTCTCCGAAGTGCAGATTGAGATTGAGAACGAAAGAGATGTGTTGATATGAGTATGGTAGATGGTAAGATGCGAAATAGGACTTATTCGCTTGTTGTTCCTCTCGTCCGTCCTTTCGTGAACTTCTTGGTTGGCGTCGTTATCTTCATTCTTCCTACCGCACTGATCTTTACCTTGGTTTTGCTATGGATGATGTTCATACCTGAATCGAATGCACTCAATGTGTGGTTGGAAAGCGCGCGTATTGGCGAATGGCTCGTCGTAGTCTTTATCATTCTTTTCCTTATTCCATATATTCTTTACAGGTTTCTGTATCCATCATTAGCACGGAAGCTTTCATACGGAATGCTATCGGTTGATTCAACGGGATTGAGCATTGAAACTGAGCGTGAAAAGAATGCTATATTTTGGGACGCTCCAGTACGGGCAGTACGCTGGGGATTTACCAACTTAGGTGGGTTTGATTACTTTATCAGCTATTTTGAAGTGTGGGAGCTAACTCAAGACGAGACGCGTGTTCAGCTTTCGCGGGCAGTTACCTATTTGAAATGGAGAAGTCTTCCACAACCTCCGGATTCGAAGCGTGGAGATGTTGGGCTAGTGGTAGCTCCAAAGGTATTCAAAGCTATCCAAAGATATGGAAACATCAATCCACAAGATATTAGTGGGTAATTTTGATTGCGTACTGAAGCTCGATGAGCGTAAAGTTACATCACTGAAATATGGTTCATGGTTATGCGTAAGTTAGATTCCCGTGCAATCACTCCCGCCATCTCTCTCTTAGCCGTAGCATTTTCCTCGATAAGTTGTTTCACCTCTAAACCTCGACCGACACCAATCCCAATTGGAACAGCTGGGGTGATTTATCGAGCGAACGACATTGATGAGTTTCCAAGTTCCTTTTACGATTGGAAATACGATCCGAATCATTTACTACTTTTTTACCGGGGTGCATGGGAGATCATCGCAGCGGAGCCAGTAATTGGGCTCTATGATTGGAGAACAGACGAATTCCATGAACTCAAGATCCCAGAATTGAATGCTTATAACTCTGTTACCTATGATTTTTCACAAGGGCCAGATAGCCGTTTCATAGCCTATTCTGCGGACGGAGAGATATATTTACTTAATGTTGAAGGTGGGAGTGTCGAGCATGTGACATCCGGAGAAGATCCTTCCATTTCACCTGAAAGCAGTCGTTTGGCATTTTGGAAGATGGATGAAATATTTCTGATTGACTTGGAAACCCTCGAAGAAGAAACAATCTATCAATCAGATAAAATCTTTAAGAGCGAAGGATATAGTGGCTCGGGATGCTGTCTCTCCTGGAGTCCAGATGGTACATACTTAGCTTTTATACTCCGGACAGACTCCATTGAGGAAGGAAAGCGAACTATCGGGGAATCGATCATTCTCGTTAACTTGGATACACAAGAATCCCACGTCGTCAGTGAGGATAGGGAATGGAGTCTTCCCGCCTGGTCACCTGATGGACGATTGATTGCCTCTGTACAGAACGATATGAGATATGGTTCTGAAATACGCATCCTTGATCCATTCAACAATTGCGTCGTTGATCGCTTCCGAACAGGACCCATCAGTCATGTCATGTGGTTCCCGGATGGAAAAGAAATCGGCATGATTTACTTCAGCCGACAAATCTATCTTCTCGACGTTGAGGCAGCTTTCGGTGCTCCATATACATCGTTGGCGTGCAAGTAGAAGGCGATGGATTAGCGTTTAGATTTAAGCTTTCAGGTATCAGTTATCAGGTAGCAGAAAATATGTCGATGCGTCAAGAAGTTGATGAGTAATCATTCTCGACACATCGACTTATCAACATTTCGACTGATTCCTGATTAACTGATTTCTGGCTATTGACACCTGGCGGCTGTTTATTGATCGCTGACCGCTAATAGCTTTTACATCACCGTCAGGCCAGCGGTAGAATACCCTCATGTGAAGGTCAGGTTGAGGGGCATCGGGTGTGCTATGAATGGATCATATATTCAATCCGGGCATGATGAATTTAAGATCTGCTGCCAGGAGTGAAACCATGTCAAAGAAAACCGTTTTCGATTTTGCATCCCAAGTGGGTATCACCAAACACTTGGGCGGACTGGCCGCTACTGAGGAACTTATTCAGTTGATTGGGATTAAACCCGACCATGAGGTCCTTGAGGTAGGTTGCGGAGTTGGTCAATCCTCAGTTCTCGTTGTGAAGCATACAAATTGCAGGTTGACCGGTGTGGACATCTATCAAGGTATGCTCGAATATGCTACAAATAGAGCTCAACAGCAAAATGTGTCTGATCGAACGGATTTCCGCCTTGGGGATATTTCGAAGCTGCCATTCGAAAAAAATCGCTTTGACGTAGTTTTTGGTGAGTCGATCACCGTATTCGCACCGGACATCGGAAAAGCCATCTCGGAGTATGCTCGTGTCCTAAAACCGGGGGGTGTTGTAGGGATCAATGAGGCTGTTTGGCTCAAGGAAAATCCGAGTCAGGAACTCATAGATTGGTTCTCTCAGGATATCGGTGCTGGAGGACATACATGTACTGTTGATGAATGGAAGATTCATATGCATGAGGCCGGTCTTATGGTAGAAACAGTCAAGGTGTACGATGTGGACCTGAGTCAAGAATTGCGTGGCATATTAAGGCGATATGGTTGTCTTGGTTATTTGGTAGTTACGGGAAGAATGCTTCGTTTGTATTTTCGAGATCCGGAATATCGTTCATTTTTAAAGGAAGTACGGCAGGGCGGTGGGGTACCGAAGAATCTGAAGGAGTACTTCGGATATGCACTTTTCGTTGCTCGGAAACCAGAAGTAATGAACTCCTAGCTATTGACGAATTTGAAGCGACCGTAAGACAGACGAATTACCTAATTTGTCTCTGAATTACGGTTTATTTGCTTATTATGGCAATGACTGCGGAAAGCTGAATGTGTTCACCATATTTGAGAGTCCTCAATCCCGAAGTACAATTCCATCTAGTTTCCAAAATTCTATAGTGGGGTGAGACATGGCACGTACTGATGGAATTGATGTTTCAAGATGGGCAGGCGATATCGATTGGGGATTGGTCGAGGGGGATGGTTACAAATTTGTCTCCATCCGCTCATCCATCGGTGATTACTACACAGATCCGAAACTTCGTGAGAATTTCGACGGCGCACAGGAAAAGGATTTCATCCTCTCGATATATCACGTACATAATGCAGACAGTACAATTAGTGCGCAAATCGATCGCATCAAGCAGTCACTAGATGGCAGAGTGCCGCAATTCTATGTAGCGGATATCGAACCAGTCGGGAATGTCGTGCCGACCCCGAGTACGACACGAGCGCTTCTTGAAGCGATGGAGCAGGAATTCGGCGAGAAACCGGTTGTTTATACGGCTGCATGGACCTGGGACCAGCACATCGGTGATGTTCCATGGGCAGCGGATTACGACCTCTGGGTGGTGCACTACTACTACCCGAATGTCCAAGTACCACGTCTTCCAGTTGGTTGGAGTGAGTGGAAGCTATGGCAGTACTCGGATAAGGGAAGGGTGAGCGGAATCCCGAGTGAGACCGACCTCGATTTCTTCGATGGTACTCTAGAAGAGATGCGTGAATGGGCGGGTAACGGAACAACACCTCCACCTCCCTCGAACCTGGAAAAGCGAGTGGAGGAATTGGAACGGCGCATGGACGAGTTGGAGGAATGGGCGAGGGGGATTGCTTTCGATACGGATTAAAGATTAGAGACTAGAGATTAGGGATTGGGAATCAGTTAATCAGTCAATAAGTTGAAAAGTCGATAGGTTGATGAGTAATAGGTGAAGTAACATATATAATTTGTGATCTTTAATTCAGGCTACTTTTTATTGGCCTCTTAAAGTTTCCCACTTACAACTAATGGCTTAAAGCTTATAGCTTAAAGCTAATAGCTAAAAGCTAAAAGCTGATAGCTGACCGCTGAAAGCTTCTATAGCGCAGAATTCCAAATTGCTGTACCATCTGCAAATTCAATCCACATTCGGAGCGGCAGGTGTATCCCGGGCACGCTTGGTTTTGTTTCATAAGTGTAGGTGTGATTCCCGGCAAGGAGCTGGTAATTGATTGGTGCTGATGGAGCGCTATCCATCTGCCGTCCGAAATGAATCCAAAGAATATTTCAATAGAAAATCGGAACTTGTTTGAGTGAGATTCGAAAGACAGGGCTCATTGTCTGGAACCCATCGATCTCACCTGGGATCAGCTTATTGTCACAGTTCATCCGACCCAAGGCTGATCTGCTATTTAGACCGTAAGAAAGGAAGTGAACCATGAACGACAAACGATCATTGATGCTGTTGATCTCCATAATTATGCTTGCCATCTTGATGGTTTCTTCGTGCAGTTCCGAGGAGGATCAAGGTGATGTCAAGCTAGGTCCGGGCTACCTCGTCATTAACGAGGTCATGCCCAAAAGCGATGACGGTCAAGCCTCGTGGGTGGAACTCGCGAACCAAGGAGGTTCGGATACGACATTAGCGGGGTTGTTTCTCACCGACAAGGATGGCAACTCTTATACAATCCCAGACGGAACCCCAGATCTTCCACAAGGTGCATTCGTCATTATCCTATTTGACGGACTTGGAAGTGAAGAGGATGAGAGTAAGGTCAAAGATGGCCGAATTCATCTGCACTCCACACCTACAATGGTCGATCCCTTTGAAGATACAGGCGATCAACTTGGCCTCTATGAGACAGATGCTGCAACTGCGGAGAATATGCTGGATTTCGTTGCATGGGGCGAACCCGCAGGCGAGGATGACGATGAAGCAGTATCCGCGAGCCTCTGGTTTGATGAAACTTACGTTGTGTCAGAGCGGGGTGGGACGGTTACTGGACTTTCACAATCGGGAGAATCTATAGGTCTGTATCCCGATAGAACTAGGGGATTGGTCTCATCTTGGGGAAGATATGCATCTTTCGAAACTACCCAGGGTGAGGGAAATAACATTCCCACGACCGAAGTAATGTTGCCATCAAGTGGCTCATCAGTGCTCGGTCAAGATTTTTATGTATCCTGGTACAACGTCCCCCATGCCGTTGAATATAAACTTCAAATGGATGACAATGCAGATTTCAGCTCTCCAGAAGTTGATTTGATTTTAAGTGAGCCCTATTACGTGCCATCACAACCACCAGCCGATGGCACGTATTTCTGGAGAATAAAAGCTTTTGATGCAGAGGGTTATGAGAGCCAATACTCTGATGTTGCAATCATCAGCGTAGCAACATTGGAACCGCTTGTACTCCCCTCTGAGCCCATTGAAGGAGAGGGCCAATTCTCCGCTCGTGCGACATCAACTGGGAATGGCACACATTCGAATGTGAGTTATTCACTTTTAAACTCGCCAACAGCTCAATCAAGTTACTGGGAAGTGGATTATCTCAATAACATTCCACCCCTCTTACAACGCAAGGACAGTAATTTGATTTGTTGGGACGGGGACAAGGAGCTAGGTTCGAGAGAACCATGGGATGGACCCCATAATGACACCCCTGGAAACCATGCCGACCACGGTCGTAATTACTGCGTTCGAGCCTCCATTGCTATGATCAACCATTACTATGGTGGGGATTTAACACAAGACCGAATTACTTATGAGCATTGGGGTGGGGACGGTTGGCCGGTTGGAGATTTAGGGCACAATGTTCCTACGCTAAACACGGTTGCCCGAGATCTCATGTCATGGGCATTAAAAGATACTCCCGTCACAATGAGTCGTGGCAAACCCACATTCAATCAAATTAAGGGCTGGATCGATGATGGAAAAGGTGTGATGGTTTGGGTACCTGGCCACGCTATCGTTCTTCGGGGTTGGGCAATTTATAACGGCACACATCCTGACATTCCAGCAGGGACGCGCTACGTCATTTATAACGATCCATGGGATGCTCGGATGCATGTCGTGCAGTATGAGAGCATCAATCTCATTTTCTATTTCGTGCCCGACGGAACGCCAACAGGACGCGAACAGGAGTCAAGCGTTAAAGAAGATCCCGATAATGACAGCATCATGACCTTCGATGAACGCAGACGATTTAATACCAACCCTGAGAATGATGATACTGATGATGACTGCATTAAGGATCAATTGGATATGCATAGCTTCATCTACACCAACCATGATGTCTACAGTCCCAGTTTCGCAGATTGGGACGGCGATGGCTTGCATAAGCAGGTTGATCCCGACAACGATAACGGCAGCGTCATCGATGGCAATGAGGACGCCGACTGGGATGGCCACAAGAACGATGATGAGACCGACAACTTTGTTCCTGGTGACGATGGTGTGAGCGGTGGTTTCTGCCGTCCAATTCCGACCCCTACTCCAACCTCGGTCACAGCTCCGCAAACACCGGTTGGACCAGTGAGCCCGCCTACGGGTGAAGTAAATATTCTCGTCGGGTTTGACGTTATCTTTGATCCATCGTTCCATGAACCTCACGTGGGGATGCCTGATTCGATGATGCTATCTTTCGATTGGTCAACCTCCACATTCGGAGGCGAACATCCTTGGGTGGATGTTGTCGTCGATATCGCTGAGGATGGCAGCTTTACAGGTAACAGCATTGGAACGGTGGCTGGTTTCTCAGATGTTTCCATCGCATTCGCAGGGACTTTTGATGGCGAGAACCTAGCTGGTGAATATTCCATGGGCGTCAACGGCGAACTGCCAGGTGGTGACGCGATCACTTATTCGGTCGAGGGTGAGGCTGCAGGATCTGGTGAAGAAACACCAGTTCCAACCGAAAGTGCAGCTGAGGAGTTCTATGATGCATTCAATGCAGCTATGGCGGCGGGCGATGCAGGCGCACTGGTGGATATGCTCCACCCTGCTGTCATCGAACTCTATGGGCTAGAGGCATGCCAGGCATATCTGGCGTCCATCATCGATACCACTGTGAGTGTCGAAGTTGTTCAGGAAATCGGCTTCGGACCTTGGTTATGGGAGATCGATGGGACCTCAACCCTTATCGAGGATGTATACACATTGGCCATCAATGTTACAGCTCAGGGAGAGACGCGTGCGATCGAATCTCATGTAGGCCTGTTGGATGATGGATCACTTGGGTGGTTTACGGATTGTGGCGAGCCACTAGAGTAAAGGTGGGTTTCACAATGGAAAGTTCACCTTAAGACATTCGGGATCGCGAGCTTTTTGCAGATTAGGAGCATCCATTATTAATTCAAGCATCCTTAGCGTTTCAGCTCAAGGATGCTTGTGATTCTCCAAGATTCCAATTTAGGTGGAGCTGTCTTAAATCACACGAAATCCGATAGGGAAATCAATTTGAAGTAGTTATTCACATTTCGTATCAATAAGCTATTGCTAAGATCGAGGAGGATTTTGAAATAAATTCTCGTAATCGTAACCATCATCATACTCAAAATCTTGCTCGTCATCTGAATCTTCTTGAAAGGACCAATCCAATTCAATGGGAGACGTTTTAGCTATGACCAGACGTGTCCCGCATTTATAGCAAGTTAAAACTTGGCCTTTCCTAAATGACTTTCCTAAATTAATGTTGGCATCACACTCTGGACAATACCCATTAGCCATGATGAACTCCAGTTCATATATTCTTCTTGTGGTGTGTAATGAAATTCAGTGATTGGACTTGAGAAACTCGGATATCCTTGACCTGAGGTTACTCGAATAATTCTCCTCCTATTCCACGTGAATGATCTTATAGCGTAATGTGCCGATTGGTGTATTCGCGTGAACCTCATCACCAGCTTGATGGTCAAGTATTGCTTTCCCAATCGGTGATTCGTATGAGATCAAACCTATTCGAGGATTTGATTCCTCAGAACCTACAATTGTAAAGGTTTCGGATACTCCATCTTCCCCCATTATGATAACTTTGCTACCAATTTGCACTTTGTCGGGAGATCCACTTGGTTCGACCAATCTGGCCTGGGCCAATTTAAGTTCTAAATCTCGAATCTTACCCTCAAGAAATGCTTGTTCGTTTTTTGCAATTTCGTAAGCAGCATTATCATCAATCTCATCACCTTCATCTAAAGCATCATGCAGAAGTTGAGCGACTTCTTGCCTCTTTACTGTACGGAGATATTCAAGTTTTTCTTCGAGTTTTTTCTGCATATCCTGGGTGATAAAAATGACTTTCTCTTTCATCTGATACCCTCGCTCATTAACGTCATTCGTCATCAGATTTACTCACTTACATTCAGTCGTCTCTCATCAAGAAAAACTGACCGATTTCTGTCGTTACTTTTGATACAGAGCTTGTCCATCAATTGAATTAATACTCCCAACGTTTGAACACAATTACTCGTCATCTGCATTAGTTTTTACACCCTTAAGGTGCGTATCATTTAAGGGTTCCAAAAATGCCCAATCCAGTTTAAGTGGAGATAGGTGTATCACAACCAATGTCGACCAGCATTGAGGGCAAGTGATTAGTTGTCCGAGATAAGGGTTCTTAGAAAACTGAAACTCATTATCACACTCTGGACAAACAGCTTTCTTCATGGATGTTCTTTCTCCGGAATGACCACAAAAAAATCATTTCCAGTCTGCTAAGCCGGGCTTTGATTTCTTCCGCTTACTAACAACCCAAAGAAATAAATTAGTTGGCTGTTTTTCAAAGATTTTCTTCGGAAAATAATGTAGCTGTTGGATTGTTAAAAAGGGTTGAAAATTCGTGTAAAAGTTGTCTTAAAAAGGAGGATAACTAAGTAGAGTTTGCTGATCTTTGAATGAAATGCAACGACCTTCTCGATCTTCCCAAGCTTACCAGATGTCATTAGATCATGAAATAGGTGAATTAGCTCAGTAAGACGGTTTATGGATGAGATTTAAGTGAATTCTCAGAGTTCTCCGGCCATGAAACGATACCCCACACCTGGGATCGTCTCAATATAATGCTGTGAGTCGGGATCAGATTCAATTTTGCGTCTTAATCGGCTTACTAATCCGCGTATCAGATCTTGATTTCCATCTCCAGAATATCCCCAAATACGCTCTACGAGTATATCGAGCGGTAGCACTTGTCCTCGATTGGTTAAGAGTGTGTATAACAAACGGAATTCCAATTGTGTTAAACGTTTAGGCTCCTTCCCAGAGACTGTGACCATCCTGGTTGAGGGGTCTAATGCAATAGTTTCAAGTTCAAGGGAAGGGAGAACATAACTAGGAATATTGGTCGCCCGCCTCATTAATGCCTTGATATGGGCGCCGAAAATGTTGGGCGACACAGGCCGGATGAGAACAGCATCTGCACCTTCTCGAAGAAGTGTGCATATTAGACTTTCAGGAGGTTTCTCAATGATGAATAACATTGGGACTTGAGTAACTACACGGACAGCTTCAATAATTTGAGATGGCTCAGGGGTAGACTCTTGAAGTGAGACCACAATGATATCAGCAGGGTGCTCAGTCCAGCTCTTTAGCACTCTTTGATGATCGGAGCTTGCTGCAACAGCGTGACCCTCTCTTCTTAAAAGCAGACTTAGGATTTCTTTTTCATCCTGATCATCTGCGATAACCATGGCAAGCATTTCTCTTTCTCCTTAATAAATCCTTTTTCTTCCCTTAAGAAAGTCTTCTTTGAGGATACTCGATATTCAACATTATGAAAACATTACTATTCCAGAATTTCTTCATCACCGGTATTTATGATTAGCCATTGTTATTAGGTCCAAAAAATCTCGATTGGATTTGATTAAAAACTTCGCTCCTCGAGAGTGTCATATTCCCACAGGATCCTGTCCATGATTTTTATACAATTTTACGACACCCCTTCAATCCTTTTTCAATTTTCTGATCTTACCATCGTGAAAGTAAAACTAGGAGGTTGATCATGATTGTTGGCTTCTGTTTAGACTGTGAAGAAAGCATTCCCGTTGGCTCAGACCCATTCATAGGTCAGAAAGTCACTTGCGCAAAATGTGGAGCTTATCTTGAGGTCTCTGCGTTATCACCATTGGAATTTGAATGGGTTTTCGATTATGAAGATGATGAATTAATTGGTGAAGATGAAGGGTGGGACGATTTCTAATCCCATCGTTGACATATTTGGATATCATATCAGTTCTCGATGCAAGACTCCGCCAGTGCACGGCGGAGTCTACAGGTGAGACCATAATTCTTGGATCCGTGAGAAATTTAACCAGTTTTTGAAAAACTTGAATGAAAACTTAACCCTGTTCAATCCGTGACATCCCTGATAGAATGTTCCATCGAAGGTTGCATGCACGTTCTGTCTGGAGTTCGAAAGAAAGAGGCCTGGGCTGCATCAGCTCGGGCCGGTTTGGTTAAAAGAACCTGACCGCCGGGAACGAGGAAGCACCTAAAATAACAATGCCTTAAGGAGGCAAACGTAACATGTCAGAACGAGTTCTTGGAACGGTCAAGTGGTTCAATGGTAGCAAGGGCTACGGCTTCATCGAACGTGAAGATGGGGACGACGTCTTTGTACATTATTCAGCCATTCAGGCTGATGGCTTCCGAACTTTGGAAGAGGGTCAGCAGGTTGAGTTCATGGTTGAGCAAGGCCCCAAAGGTCTTCAGGCAGCCGACGTAACTGCTGTCTAATACACTTGATATGGACGAGAAAGCCCCCGTGACCCGGGGGCTTTCAGATTCTGGAGGAAATCAATAATCAGTTAATCAGTCAACGAGTTGATAAGTCAAGAAGTGGATGAGTGATCAGGGATCAGTTATCAGTATCCAGCAGTCAGATAAAAACTCATTTCTAAGCGATTTGCGGTTAGCTATTAGCTTTCAGCTATAAGCTCTAAGCTGTAAGTAGGAAACTTTAGAAGCTCGATGAAAAGTGGCCTGAATTTAATATCACAAATTAAATATGTTAATTCACCTATTACTCATCAACCTATCGACTTTTCAACTTATTGACTGATTAACTGAACCCCGATTCCTGATAACTAATCTCAAATCCCTAATCTCTAGTCTCTTGTCTTCGCATCCTTGCGCCAAAAACTATTCTCAACCAGAATCTTTACTATGCGTCGTTGGTTTGTGATTGTATTGCCATTGAGTTTATTGTTACTTGCTGTAGGTTTTTCCAGTGGGTTCCTATGGGCGAATAATGCTGCGCCAACAGCGACTCATATGGTTTCGCAAACACCTCTTCCATCACAAACATCAACCCGTGAACCGACTGCGACTACAGCACCGACATCAACCCCCACGTCAACCCGCACTCATACACCAACAATTACAAATACATCGACCATCACGCTTACTTCCACGATTACACTCACTCCCTCCATCACGCCAACACCAAGTAATACACCAACAATCACTCCTACTCCTGTCGTGCGCGCCCGTGTCCTCGAACAAGCCAACTGCAGATATGGCCCCGGCACTGCATACCTATATGAGTGGGGCTTATTCCCGGGCAATCGTGTAACGATCATCGGCCGGAACCAGGAAGCCACCTGGGTATATGTGGATCCGTGGAATTACCTGGACTTCTGCTGGGTGAACGCCTCACTTCTCGATGCGGATGGTGATATCCACAGTGTGCCTCAAGTGCGAACACTGCTGCCCGCCACGGAGTTCTATTATCCTCCCCAAAACGTACGTGCAAGTCGTCTGGCTGGAGGTGAGGTTATGATAAATTGGAACGATGTCTGGATGAGTCTGGACGACGACCGCGGTTTCCTGATCGAGGCTTGGCTCTGTGTGGGCGGTCAATTACGGTTTACACCATTGCAATACTGGGATCCGCCTGCAGTCGTTATTGACGAACCAGGATGCTTGGAGCCTTCCTCAGCGCGTATCTACACAGCTGAGAAGCACGGTTACACTCGCTGGGTAGCGATACCCTGGCCGCCATACAATACACCATCACCGACCCCTGAACGCACATTGCCGCGGTAGATGTGGTCTAGTTAACGTAACCAGTAATCAAAAGGTAGTTCTTTGGGGATTATGATGTAGTTTTCACAGTAGATTTACCCTTAATGTACCTAGGACTACTTGCGCAGCTTTGGATTTCCTGTATCCTTTTCAACCTAAACAATTCATATGAACTATCGGCAACTTGTCCTTTGAAACACATGGGTGAGTGGATTTCTGGCTGAAAAATTAATGGGGTCACGTAGGTGAGTATTCAAACTGGTGAACAGTTTTCTTTCAAATCTTGTCGCACTAAGGTAACGATACGATCTTCATTAGCAATGTTTTCCAATCCTCTGAACATCACTAAACGTATTCATTTCACTCTAAATATTGAGAATAAATCCTTAAACCACATCCGGGGAGCAATGTTCACATGAGACCAGGTGATCTGGCATTAATGATCCATGAGTTGAAACCTGGCGGGCCAACACCCTTTGTACCAGATCAGGATGAACCATTTCCAGTTAATTTCAACAACGAGATGCTCATGTTGACAGGTGAGACAGCTTGCTCAGTCTTAATAAAAGGAAGGAATAGTTACAGAACTATCAACCTCATTCCGGGCTATTCTTTGCTACGACGGCGAGGTGTCGACCTCTGCCTGTACGAAATTAGGAGATCATATATCTATGCTGTGTAAAAACCGCGCTGTGCACGCGAATAATGGATGGACGGTGTTTGCGTGATGCAGCGTTTTGTTCCAAGCATCACCACAATGACGGATCACATTCATGATTGTGATTATGTGGCAGGGTTATTCACAGAGTGTGAAGTCAGGTGAAAGGTAGGTAGTACAAATGATTGGAATTGAAGAAATTCTCATATCCGTCGTGGTCGCTCTTCTCTGCTTGGGAATGTTAGCTGTTGCCATCCTCGCGGGTGTATTTGTTGTAAGAGGGCAGAAACCAAAGCCCGAGCCGACAGTGCAAAGGCAACAGACATTAATTCTTTGTCCTCAGTGCGGAGCGAGTAATACACCTGGAAACAATTATTGTGAGCAATGCGGTACCGCATTGGCAAGCCGAAAGTGGCTTGATCCTACTCAACATGAGTAATCTATACATTGAACTCCCAAACGAAGGATTCTGAAAAGGAAATTCCATGCACGTCGTGCGGTCATATGGACCTGGTTGATTACAGGTATAAATTCGCTGAAAAACTATAGATGGGTATAAAGTTTCGAAATTTTTGGAGAGGGATTGAGAATTATTACGAGCTGTTTATGAATTCTGAGATCAAATCAAGCAGTTGGATAAAGGACTCTGCCTGCCAAGCTGCACGACCAACGAAGAGCCCGTCGATTTCTGGTTCATCGATAAACACTCTCGCATTATCATGATCAACGCTGCCGCCGTAAAGAATAGGTACGTTAACAGCAGTTTCTCCATCGTAAAGTTCAATCAATAACTCTCGGATCAATTGATGGATTCGATTGGCATATTGAGGTTCAGCTGGAATCCCTTGATCCCCAATTGCCCAAACGGGCTCATATGCCAAGAGGACGTTGCTTATTTGGTTTTTAGAAACACGATGTAGAGCAATTCTCACCTGCCTTAATACGAACTCACCAGTCGTACCCCTCTCTTTTTCTTGAGTAGGTTCACCGACACAGATCAGCGGACGTAATCCCACCTTAAGTGCTGAAAGCACCTTCTTGTTTACCGTGTAATCTGTTTCCCCAAAATAAGCGCGGCGTTCAGAATGACCGAGCTCTACAAGTTGTGCGCCGCAATCCATGATCATTAGCGGTGAGATCTCGCCTGTGAACGCACCTTGAAGTTCCCAGTGCATATTCTGTGCACCTACCATCACATCAGTGCCTTTCATGAGATCACATAGCGATCGGAGTACGGTAAAAGGGGGTACGATGAATATATTCAGCTTCTTTACAGTGCCTTGGAGGAGGAAGGCTATTAGCTTGGCAGCATAGTCTTCCGTTTCGGCCAAATTCTTATTCATCTTCCAGCCAGTTCCAATCCAGGTGCCTCTACTCATCAGATACTCCCGTTTAGACTTTCCACGTACTCCGTCATGAATTGAAGCATAAGGGAAACAGATAATGCGCCTGGATCTGGATGACCCAATGATCGCTCTCCAAGTGACTTAGCTTTCCCAATGGTTGCGACCATTTCCTTTGTGTTTTCCATACCATCCTTAGCTGCTTCAGCAGTTCTTATAAGGCTCAATTCCAGAGGTTTAGATACATTAGCCCTTGCAGCTTTTGCCGCAGGATGTAATGCGTCCACCATGGTCTTATCTCCTGGTGCTGCTTTTCCGCGGTACTCAACATCACGCAGACCATCCTCAAGTAAATGAGCAAGAGAATGAGCATCAAAGCACGTTTTGTTTGAAAGATTCTTTGAGCCTCCGATAAAGAAGGTTCCGAAGATCGCACCTGCTGCACCTCCAATGGAAGTAAGGAGTGTCATACCAATTGATTGAAGGAGTTCTCCAAGATCTGAAAAATCCTGCTGTTCCAGTAGTTCACGAACCGCTTCGAATCCCCTGGCCATTCCCACACCGTGGTCGCCATCGCCGATAGCTTTGTCGGCCTGGGTCAAAAGATCCTGGCTAGAGATCATACCCTCCGCCATGAAGACCATCATTGCAATTGTCTCGTGAATATTCAGAGCTACCACACTCATGTTCTTAAGCCTTCACGTAAGCGAAAGAGTCGGCGGGGAAGTCATAATACTTTTTGAGTTCATCATCCAATTTCATGAGTGTGATCGAAAAACCAGCCATTTCTTGAGATGTGCAGAAGCTCCCAATGAGTGTGTCGAAGACCTCGATATCTAGATCCTTAAGGATGTTTCGTACTTTACGGTTAACGATTAGCAACTCCATCATTGTCGAAGCACCCAAGTTATTGATCAAAAGGCATACTTCATCTCCGCTTTCGAAGGGCAGATCGACGAGGATTCGGTCCATCATTTTTTGCACCAATTCATCCGCCGGGAGGATTTTCTCCCTGGACACGCCTGCTTCTCCATGGAGCCCCATCCCGATTTCAATCTCGTCATCCGGTAGCTCGAAGGTGGGTTCGCCTGTTTCCGGGAGTGAACCGGCCGCAACTGCAACGCCCATGGAGCGCACGTTGTCCCTCGCTTTCATTGTCACTCGATAGACATCGTCGAGGTCAGTAGTTTCTGCTGCGATCGCTCCTGCGACCTTAATGACAAAGAGATCTCCTGCAATACCACGTCGATCGTTGGTTCGTTCCGATGGAGCTGAAGCTACGTCATCCCAAACCCTTACGGTCCTCGTCTCGATACCTTGGCTTGCTGCCATTTCAGCGGCAATATCGAAGTTCATATTATCGCCGGCGTAATTTCCGTAGAGGTAAAGCACACCATGTCCCTGATCCAACTCCTTAGTCGCTAGGAGGATAACGTCGGGAGTAGGCGCTGCAAAGACATTTCCGCAGGCAGCACCATCTGCAAGATTCTGCCCGATGAATCCAGGGAACAGTGGTTCATGACCGCTGCCGCCGCCAATGAGCAATCCAACCTTTCCTTGGGATAGATTTGTTTTTACCAGGGCTGATGTTTCCCCTATTCTCTTCACATTTCCGTGATAAGCTTCGATGAGGCCATCGAGCGTTTCATTGACTGCATCTTTGGGATCATTCAGGATTTTCTTGGCCTTGTTCACGGTTTCCTCCCGTTTCGAATAATGGAAATATGTCGGCTGAGTTATGGGAAAGACAGGATAAAACACTCCAAAATAAAATGCAGAATTTTACAGATATTAATGTTTCGCTGGGGATTATGCTTCGAAGGAATCTTGATTTGGAACATCAGGATAAGATCAGATCTCTGTACCACTCATGTGCTTTGTCGATGGTATCGATTTGAAAGCTTCAGACTAGATATACCAGTATGAGTAATTAGATCCTTGCAACTGCATATCTAATGCAAATCACTAAGCGTTCTTCATTATCATATCGAATGACTTGATTGTCCACTGAGAATGGAGCATAAAAGTAATCTTTATGCGCTGGGTGGTTGTTTGATGATATTAACGACAGGGAAAGGTCGAGGCCTGTTGGATGATTACGATTCGTCTAGGTTAGCTAAAGTTTGTGGTTGTTTTTTCGACTCTCAAAATGTATAGTTGAACTCTGCTGATTGGATCCACGCCGGCAGCGTGAAGTTTTCCACCTGAAGTTTCTCCATGACATACTCCGGAGGTTCCACAATGAAACGCTCAGAAATCAACGAATTCATCCAAGACGCCATTGACTTTATCGAAGGAAAAGGATTTTACCTTCCGCCATTTGCGCATTGGAAACTGGCCGATTGGCAGTCAAAGGGAGAAGAGATTAGGGAAATTATTGATAATCAGTTGGGTTGGGGTCTCACAGATTTTGGGACAGGCAACTATAAGGAATATGGCTTGTTCATGATCACGATACGGAACGGCCACCCTGATAACGTTAAAACAGGTCAAGGGAAAACCTATTGTGAGAAGATACTGCTCTCAGACGAAAATCAGATTACTCCGTTGCACACCCATTGGGTTAAGGATGAGGATATCATCAACCGCGGTGGAGGGAATTTGGTAATTCAACTATACATGGCGAATGAGGATGGATCTCTTTCCGATGAGGATATTACCATCAGCTTGGATGGAGTGACGAAGACTGTAAAAGCGGGTGATACTGTCACTCTCAAGCCAGGCGACAGCATCTATCTTCCAACGGGCCTTTATCACAAGTTCTGGGGGGAGGGTGGTCGAGTAATGGTGGGAGAAGTTTCACTGGTCAATGATGACACCTCAGATAATCGGCTCTACGATCCCATCGATAGTTGGTTTCCGGAAATTGAGGAGGATGTTCCACCTACTTATCTCCTATGCTCTGATTATGCCAAATTCACGAATCTTGTATAGTCCGATATGATTAGGACTGGCGGTCACCGAGAGACTGCCAGTTTTTTTTTAAATGCGCCTCAATGAGGATCAGATAAGTGAGGGGACACTTCACTGGTCTTTCAGAAAATCACTACCTCACGTGTCGGGGTGTCTTTGACGTAATTATGTTTCTGCATGGATTCGTCAAAAAAGCCAATGACATTATCGATCAAATCCTCGACGCCCTGACTCCGGACGCCCTCATGATCTACACCTTCTACAAGCCAGAATTGCTTTGGTCCCTCTGCAGCTTCGAATAGACGCATTGCTTGTGCTTGTGTAATCCGTTTGTCTTCCATACCATGTATTAAAAGAAGGGGCCTTGGAGCGATTTGCTCAATAACATCCTCCGGACGAACTTGGCCACGCGTGAATCCCTTTCGAAGTTCTGAGACCTTCATGGTTAGATCTAGAAGTGCTTTGGGAATTACTGCTGGACGGTTGGTCTCCCATACCTCTTCAATTGCTGCATAAGGAGCGACCGCTACGACAGCATCGATGTTGGGGTTACGTGCTGCGCTCAGGATGATGGATGCAGCGCCTGCAGAATGACCAATGGCGCCGATGTGTTGAATGCCTCGGGTTTCACTAAGGTAACGAATTGCTGCATCAACATCCTCGCTCTCCATTGCACCGTAAGTGAATCCAAATGGATCACCATCGCTAAGTCCGTGTCCACGATATGAGAAAAGCAGGACATTATATCCGGCTCGATGGAATGGAAAGACAAGCGATAATCCTGACCGCATATCATGAGAAGTTGCCGGGGCATAGACAATGGCGGGTGCATTGGGGAACTCTGCAGGGAAGAACCATCCTCTGAGGATCAAGTCTCCGCTAGTCTCAAATGCAACCTCTTCATACGCGATCCCCAAATTATGAATTGAGAGTGAAGCTTCTTTAGGGAAAACAGGCGCTTTTGTTGCTACTATTTCCCCCAACAATGAACCACCGATTGTAAATACTGAGAGACCTAGAAATACAGTTGAAAATATCTTCAAACCTTCTACAACCATACCATCCTTCCGAACAGGAACCTACCAATTTCAGATCAAGACAAGATACCTAAGCGAACCCTTGATATACCTGATAATCCGTCCCTGATGTTTACAGAAAAAACGGAAGTGGAACATTCTCCACTCCCGCATGCAGTTTATCAGGCAATTAGGGTTTAGATCAAGGGTATTTTGCATGTATTAATGAGATATTTAGATTTCAGCAAATCTGAGACTGGAGACTGGAGACTAGAAATTAGGGATCAAGAATCAGGTAATCGGGAATCTGGGATCAGGCAATCAGGTATTCAGCTAAAAAAAGCAAAGTACTATAAGAAGAATTGTTGACAACTGAAAGCTTATCGCTTACAGCTTAAAGCTAATAGCTAACCGCCAATAGCTAAAATCTGATAGCTGATTGCTGACCGCTGATCGCTGACGACATCCTAAGATGCAACCACTACCTGTGCCTCTTCTGTTGGCTCTTCAGCGAACCGTTCTTGTGTCCTAGCCTGCAAAGTTAGGAAACCAATGGCAGCCAATGCGGCAATGATCCCAGCGGAGTACCAGACCCAGCGTGGATCATAATTGTCCATGATCAACCCAGCTGCTGTTGCCCCAAATGTGGAAGGAATTGCCCAGGAAAGGCCAAAGAAAGCCATGTATCGTCCACGCATATCCGCAGGTGCAAATCGTGCCGCGAGAGCCTGGCTTGTTGGAATGATAATCATCTCTCCGACGGTGATAATTAACATCGCTGCAAGGAATCCAGCGTACGTTAAAACAAAGCCATACATCGTAAAGCCCACCATGTAAAGCACTGTGCCCGCAGCCATCATCACTAACTGAGGGAATCGTTTGATCCTGCGCGTCAACCAGAATTGGAAAATGACAACAGTTAAAGCATTTAGGCTCATTAAGCTTCCGAATGTCTGAGGAGATACGCCATGTACATCTCTCAAGAAGACTGAAAGTGTGCTGTAAAGCTGAAGGTACGTCGTCGTGACGAGTATAGAAGCAAGCACAAACATGAGGTACAGGCGATCGTTTGCGACCTGGACATAGCCTTTCATGGTGTCAAGGAGGGTGCCTCGTTCCTCCTCCTCCGATACTTCCGGCTTTGTCTCTGGAATCATCCGATAAACAATGATTGCAGTGATGATGCTGGATATCGCATCAAGGATAAAAAGTAATAGATAAGATTGGGATGCAAGTAAACCACCGATCGTTGGTCCGATGATCCAGGCCATATTGCCAGCTACCCGGAGGACGCCGAAACCTTCAGCTCGTTTTTCCTCGACAAGGATATCGGCAATCATCGCTTGATAAGCGGGGCCTGCAACATCGGAGAGGATCCCGACAACGCCGGCTAACAAATAGAATGCCCTCAAGTCGTTCACGAGACCCATTGAAACACTACTCAAAGCGCTGATTACCAGACCAAAGAGCACTAGTTTCCGCCTGCCAAAGCGATCCGTAAGCGCTCCACCAATGAAGCTGCCGATAAGACCAGATATTGAGAATATCCCGAACAGAATGCCTGCCTGGGTCATGCCGACGCCGAACTTCTGCGTGATGTAAAGTGAGAAGAATGGCATGATCAGGGTTGCGCCAAGTCGATCGATGAATTGCGCGACCACAAGGATCCAGAAGGTCTGTGGGAATTCTTGATAGGTGTCTCTAATCCTCGATATCATGTATTCAAATTCTCAATTCAGGGGAAATCTAACCATGCGAGTCTATCACAGGTTCGAATCGCCATTATTCTCGCTTGAACTATAGCTGTTGCTTCGGTTCATTTACCCCGTGAAAGTACAACTTATTAGAGGTTGCGTTAACGTTATCCCCAATCACCATAAAATATACCCAGAATCCCCGTACAGGTTCAAATGGGTTTCTCCTACCGCTCATTATGAAAATGAATCGATTGAATGCTAAGATGCAGGTAGGCTTTGCAGCAGAAAATAATCGATTCTTCGGATATCAGAGGATGAAAAAAATATCAATTCTCGGGATCCTCATAATGGGTTTCACTTTCACAGTGACCCAGGGATTGATGGTTCGAGAGTTGCTTGTGTCATTCTTTGGGAATGAGATCTCCATAGGCCTGATCCTTGGAGTTTGGCTAATACTGGAAGCCTTTGGTAGTTGGTGGTTGGGGCGGGTGTCTGATCTTTGGAAGTGGACTATTCCTTCTTTCGCTGTTCTTCAGATCCTCCTCGCGGTATTCCTCCCCCTTAGTTTGCTTGGCGTTTCATTCAGCAGATTAATCGCAGGTGCCACACCAGGTGAGGGCGTAGGAATTGATTCAATATTCCTGACCTCATTTTTGGTGCTCGCAATCATTGCAATGATCGACGGGGCTTTATTCGCCTCCGGCAGCAAACTTTATGCATCTGTACTGGAGGTGGGCGCCCAAGCCATCGGCCGGGTATATGCATTGGAGGCTTTTGGTGCAGTGATTGGTGGCTTGGTCTTCACTTTCTTGTTCTTACCAAAATTCTCTTCTTTGCAGATCGCACTCATTCTTTCATTTATGAATCTCTTAACTGCATTGTTCTTTCTCGCGATTTATGGAGCGAATGTAAGAAGATCGCGTTTCATCTCGGCAGGCACCATTGCAGTACTCGTTCTGCTCATAGCCATTTTTTCTTTCCCCCTTGGATCGTCCATCGTCAAAGATGCACAGGATTGGTTAAACCGCCAACAGTATTCGGGTTACGACTTGATATTCTCAGAAAATTCAGTCTATGGAAACGTAGCAGTCATCCAACAAGAAGATCAGTACACCTATTACTCGGATGGTATTCCGATCTTTTCAGCACCAGTGCCAGGTATTGTATTAAATGAAGAGATCGTTCACCTACCCATGCTGTTTATAGACCAACCGAGGCGGGTGCTTGTTCTGGGTGGAGGAGTGGGTGGTGTACTACATGAGTTAACGAAATACCCCTTTGAAGAGATTGACTATGCTGAATTGGATCCGCTGCTTATCAATGCAGTGCAAAGCTTCCCAACGGAACTAACCATTAGGGAACTTGGTGATCCAAGGGTAAGCGTTACACATGTAGATGGTGTGCGGATGGTCCGGCAGAGGTTGTGGGAACAGTCGTCGACCGTCGAAGAGAGGTATGACCTCATCATCGTTAACTTGCCTTATTCATATACGCTGAACTTGAATCGTTTTTATACTGTTAACTTCTTCAAGACCGTTCAACTCATCCTGGAGGAGGATGGGGTACTTGTCTTACGGTCTCCCGGTTCTCACACCTACATGGGGGATGAACTTCGAAGATTGACAAGCAGCCTATTCGCTACTCTGAAGGATGTTTTTCCATCTGTCCGACCCATCGCCGATGAGATGACGATTTGGATGGCTTCACCTTCGGGAGACCAATTTTCTCAGCCTATCGGTTCCCTCGAGGCGCGATGGGAAGGACGACTTATCGAAGCAGAATTGATCACGCCACCATATATTCGATACAAACTTGATGAAGGCCAACTAAATTGGTTCATTGAAAACATTTCATCTGTGAATGAAGGCGCAACTCGTATTAATATGGACAGTCATCCAGTTGGCTTGTTGTTTGGTCTTTCATACTGGCAGGCTCATCTAACGCCATGGATGGGGAGTTTGATTTCACTGGCAGCTGGAATAAAGCTGTGGCAAATCGGAGTATTCATCTTGTGTATAAGTTTCGCCATCGCTGGAATCCTAAAATTGAAGTCTAGACGAGAGCATGCTGGATTAGCAATTATCGTCCTAACAACTGGATTTGCTGGAATGGCTGCTGATATCCTAATGATCTTCACTTTCCAGGCCATCTATGGATTTGTCTACCAATGGGTGGCATTGATCATTAGTGCTTTCATGGTCGGCCTTGGGATTGGTGCATGGGCTATGACGCGTCGATTGACAAAACCAGGGAACGAAAAGTCCTTAATCTTACGAATCGAAATAACCTTGCTACTCTTTTGGATCCTACTTGCACTGCTGATGTATGGATTGTTTATTGAGGTCAAGGAACCCTTGATTTACCAGATCGTTCCGGGAATCATCCTGCTCCTAAACGTTGTTGCAGGTCTATTGGTGGGTGCTGAATTCCCAATATCGAGCAAAATTCTGCTGGAAGGGCAAGAAATCAGTGGGGGTCGGGCAGGGATACTTTATGGTGTTGACTTGCTTGGGGCTTTTCTGGGAGCTATCCTTGTTTCTTTACTTCTCATTCCTGTCATAGGGATTATTGAGACATGTATTGTGGTGGTGCTTATCAAACTGGCCAGTCTCGTCGTCGTTCTTGGTGTTGTTGCTCGTTGATAATGATTGAACGATTCACGATAGGAGAATTCCAAACATAATCATGTATCCCACCAAACTCCTGGGATGGGATGATCACAAAACCTGCATCTGCCCTCAATGACTTCGACATGGAATACCGTGAAGTGCACCCGACCGATAATTCTCTCGCCACAGTTGGGGCAAAAGGTGGAATTCCGCTCGTGCCCGGGGTAGTTACCGATGTAAACATATAGGAGGCCTTCGTCAATTGCTATCGATGCTGCGGATTCGAGCGTCTCAATGGGTGTGAGTGGAAGTCGTTGAAGTCTATAAGCTGGGAAGAAACGGATAAAATGAAGGGGGGTCTCAGCACCCAGGTTCGTGAAGATCCAATTGCACATCTTCCTGATATCATCGAGATCGTCATTCTTTGTCGGGACGATAAGGTGAACGATCTCCAAATGCTTGCCTGCTTTTCGGATATTCTCCAGCGTTCGTAACACAGGCCAGAGCTCGGATTTGCAAACACGCTCATAGAATTCCTCTTTGAATGCCTTCAAATCAACGGTAACTGAATCCATAAACTCCAATAGAGCCAGCAGCGGTTTGGGATTCATCGTACCGTTCGTATGAAAAAGAGCGCGCAGACCTTTTTCCTTCGCCAACCTGGCTGTATCGTACATTTGCTCATAAAAAACAGTGGGCTCGTTATATGTGAAGGACACAGCATCACAACCCTCTTCCATAGCCATCTCCACAACGTCATTTGGGAATGCAACGAGATTGAATACCTCCCAAAGGGTTCGCTGCGACATTTCCCAGTTTTGACAAAATTGGCAATGCTGATTACAACTCGCTGTTCCAGTACATAATATTGAAGCTCCGGGCAGCATGTGGAATGCAGGCTCTTTCTCTATGGGGTCGATCTGCAACGCGCAAGGTCTTCCATAGATCAACGTGTAATAATTACCATCCACATTCTTCTTGTTATTGCAAAAGCCAAGCTTCTCAGGGGCAACAATACACTGCCGAAAACAAACCTGACATTGAATTTGATCCTCTGGAAGCTGTTGATAAAACATTGCCTCGTGGAGCGGCCAGGGAGTTGAAGATGGAATCCTTCGGGGGGCAACAGCAGAGGTCGTCGCACCCTCCAGGTTCTTACATGCACTAAGGGATTGGACTCCTAGCGTAGAAGCGAATCCTGCACCAAACCAGGTCAGTGCATTTTTTATAAATGCTCGTCTATTCAACATCCTATTCATAGTCGCATCCAGAAGGATGAAACCTCAATGGTTGGATATTGTCGCGATGGAAGATGAGACTCTTTCCACTCGATTATAGACCAGGTTATTCTCATGGTGCTTCTGTGGAACGGTGTTCATCGATGAAAAGAGCGTGATCACGACTGACTCACCATAGAGGACATGCCTGAATGTAGTATGTTCGATCGTGTTCGAGGTTGTTCCGAGGCTTATTTTTACTTCCTCTTTGTCGTATGTGCCTATTTATTGAGATATTCGGGAGGTAAGTAGCTTCACGGTTATCCCAGCTGTGTAATGAAAGATGTGTCTTCAGGCTGCAACTACCGCGCGTGCATCCACCGCTACACTGCCAAAGGAGGTTACGATCAGTGGATTGATATCAAACTCGAGCACTTCATGTTGTTCAAGTAGTAAGCGGGACATTGAGAGAAGTACCTTTGTCAGTGAATCGCGATCTGCAGGTCCATACCAACGGACACCATCTAGAAGCTGAGAGGCTTTGATCTCCTCAAGCATGTCACATGCGTCCTTCTCGCTCAAAGGCGCAACGCGAAATACGACGTCATCGTAAACCTCAACGAAAACACCTCCCAATCCGAATGTGACAACGGGTCCGAAAGTAGGATCTTGCACTCCACCGATGAACACCTCGATGCCCTCTGGGATCATCCGTTGAACGAGTAGAGTAGGGGGATCAACAAGTTCATTGAACCGGCCTAGCATCGATTCAGCTTGGGTGCGTACATCCTCTGCGTGCATAAGGTTCAGCGCCAGGGCACCAACATCGGATTTGTGCGAGATCTCGGAGGATAGCAGTTTGATAGCTATCGGAAAGCCAAGCCCTGCGGCACATGATGCCGCTGCTTCTGGGTCTTGAGCGACTTCCCAAGCAGCACAGTTTATTTGATATTGTTCACACATTCGCAATGCCCAATCACTTGGTTGCAAGCGAGTGTCGCCTTGGTATTGATCCAATTCCTTCATAGATTTGAAACGATCCGGTGATATTTGTGGATCCGAACCAACCCTGCGACGGTTCCAAATTCTCGAGGTTTCAAGTCCTCGGAGTGCTGCATCGATATCGTCGAATACAGGATACCCCATCATCTGCTGAAGCACTTCAATCTCTGTGGCTTCAGTATAGACACAGAAAGCGATTGGCAGATTGGTTTCACGGCTGATTTCACCAACTCGCTGGGCGAGTCGCATAGCACCTTCTTCCTCGGGTTTGCCATAAGTGTTGATTAAGAGAACGGCATCTGGTTGAAGAATGCCTAAACATTGTTCTACGACCTTGGCATATAGCTCGAAATCGAAGATCAAGCCCAAGTCCATTGGATTCGTCAGTGTGATGACATCGGCACGCATATATGAATTGACAGCGTCTAAAAATGATTTTGGTAGCGGCGTGAGTTGAAAGCCAAATCTCTCTGCAGAATCCGCCGCAGTTACGGCATGACCTCCGGAGCGAGATATGATCACCAGGTCCTTCCCTCGAACGGGTGGAAGCATCAAGCCCTGCGCGATGGAAGTAAGGTCTTGGAACCCTTGTGCGCGGAAAATTCCTGTCTGGCGGAATGCACCATCGACGATCCTGTCGTCATCTGCGAGTGCTGCGGTATGTGAAAAGGCGACGGAATGGCTTGCTCTACCGCGGTTGGCTTTGTGAATCACAATCGGCTTACTGGTTGATTCGGCGAGACTTAACAATCGCCGACCATCGCTGATTCCTTCAAGATAGAGACAGATCATTTCAGTGCCGTCGTCTTCGATCAAATACTCAATGTAATCTGTCTCATCCAAATCAGCCTTATTGCCAATGCTTACGATCTTATTTACTCCAACACCGGCGGAGCTAAGCATTCCTAGAAATGTGAGTGAGACGCCACCGCTTTGTGAGATGATGGATGCTGGACCTTGTTTTACAATCTCAGGCGAGATTGGGCCAAATGGCAGGCAAACACCTGCCTCAAAATTAATGACGCTGATGCAGTTTGGTCCTACGATTCGAATATTCCATTCTTTTGCAATCTCAAGAATTTGTTCTTCGAGTTTTCTTCCATCCTCGGAGAACTCACTGAATCCACCAGATTCAATAACGATCCTGAAGATTCCTTTTTGACCACATTGGTTGACGAGGTCGGGAACTATCGCAGCTGGTGTGAGGATGACTGCCAGGTCTAAACTATCGGGCACATCTTCCAGTGATGCGACAATGGGCATTCCGAAGACTTCACTCTCTCTTCTGCCTACTGCATAGAGTTCTCCACGATAGCCGAAGGCTTTGAGGTTGCCAATAATGTACTTTGCCAGGTTATCCGGTTTCTCAGAAACGCCAATAACGACAATGCTGGCAGGGTAGAATATGCGCTTCATAAACCAGATCCTTCCCTCCATAGTGAAGTTGGTTGATTGTATTCTTACCGTTCGAAAACACAATGATCATTTAGGTTCAACTTTGATCATGCTGTAGGGTTTCAGATGAATATATTGTTCGTTCGCAAATCGGTTCGATTTTGAGATGCTTGTGTTAATTGATATTGCTCACTGATTCTATTGAATCCATCATTGAATGCTAATCGTGGAGCAACAATTTGGGTATTTATTAATTGTGAAAAATCGTACATAATGCAGTTGAGGAGGAACCTCTAAAATTATCAGGTGCATAATTAGCGATTATGTCAGTCTTCTGCATCTAGCTTAGGAGAAGCTGCTCGGGTATCCATTTATCGCTGATTGTGCTTTAACCTCACTATCACATCTTATACGTAACTGGTTTTGCATGTGTTGGTTTCAATATTGTGTTTGTTGATTTCCACTGGGGGCACCGATTGCAGTTAGCTGGATTAACCCTGATATCCATGGCAATCGGTTCGCCTCCTTGTTGTATTTTGTGTGTTTCTACATTTAATAATGGCTCTTTCTGGCTCAAACCTTTGATGCAGATTATTCCTCAGCCAGGAATAGCCTTGGGCGAAGGTATGCCTCTCAATGGTCCTCGTAGGTACAATTGAATTTTTGCGTATTTCATTGTGAATTCAGTGAATATAAGGTGATATTGGGCAGGTAGTCGGCTCGCTAATGAAGAGGATTCAGTGGATCCTCTTCCTGATGCACCTGTAGAACCATTCATCGAGAGAAGATATGCTCCTCGACCAAGCACTCCAATGTTTGTTAATTTTTATTGTATTTGCCCTATCATCATGTGCGTCAGACTCACAGAGGATTCTTGGTTTTTTAATGGTCTCTCGTGATTCGTGTGCTCAGCAGGAGGTAGCGGACTAAATGACTAAATCTAAATTCAAGATCGCAGGCGTACTCTTCTTACTTATTTTTATACTCGCAGTTGGCGCGAGCGCATTCGCTGCAATGCCTCAAGACCAGGATGGCAACCTACTATTCTCAGCGACCGGTCAGCAGGGCAGCCTCGATTTCTTGATAGATCCAACCTTAACCAATATCCGTAATGTCAAAGTTAACTTTGACTTGCTCAATGGCGCTGAAATTGGTGACGTCGTCGTCTTGAATCTATTCCCCAGTGCTGTGTTTGATGCAGTTCTGGATCGCATTGAAACAAATCATTCGGGTGGGTATACGTGGTTTGCGCATCTCGCCGGTGTGGAATACGGCTCAGCAACCCTGGTTGTGGTTGAAGATTTACTCCTTGCGAACATCTCGATGCCTGGGGCGATCTATCAGGTCCGTTACGCCGGGGGAGGTGTTCATGTTATTCTCGCAATCGACCAATCCAAGTTCCCGGAGGAGGCTGTTCCGATAGTTGTTGAGTTATCCGAGGAGACAATTGCTGCTACCACGGAGGTGACTGAGGGCGATGATGGTTCGATCATCGATGTCATGGTCGTCTACACAGCTGATGCCCGATCTAATTGGGGCGGAACTGCAGCGATCGAAGCACTCATCGACCTTGCGGTTGCTGAAACGAACACGTCCTATGCTAATAGCAATATCATTCAACGCCTAAATCTGGTCCATACCGAAGAGGTCGTCTATACCGAAACTAGCGATATAGGAATTGACCTAGGACGTCTAAGGAATAGTTCCGATGGATATATGGATAACGTGCACTCTCTCCGCGATACCCATAGTGCCGACCTTGTTACGCTGCTTGTTGACGATGGAGGACCATACTGTGGTATCGCATATTTGATGACTGCTGTTTCCACTTCATTCGCGCCTTACGGTTTCAGCGTTGTCGATACGCAGTGCGCAACAGGCTATTTCTCTTATGGGCATGAGCTTGGACATAACATGGCCGCTCGCCATGATTGGTATGTCGATGACTCTGTAAACAGTCCATATTCATACAACAAGGCTTATATTTATTTCCCGGATCGTTGGCGGACTGTTATGGCCTATAACAGTGAGTGCAGTGCCAGGGGTGGGTCCTGTACACGACTTCAATACTGGTCAAATCCCGACGTTAGCTATGGAGGCATTCCGATGGGAGTCGCGGCTGGTACTTCCACTTCATGCACCGAAGGGAACCTCTCCAATCCGTCTTGTGACGCCGACAATCACCTGACTCTAAACAACACTGCCTCGACCGTTGCTAATTTTAGAGATAGTGGTGGTGGTGCAGTGGGCCCTTTGGTATTCGACAGCTACCTTGTTGATGATGATAACAATGGGCAGTCCAGCGGAAATGATGACGGCGTTGTCGATTGTGGTGAGACCATCGAACTCTTTGTCGATCTTCATAACCAGGGACCTGACACAGCAGAAGGTGTCGATGCGACCATCAGCACATTGGATCCATATCTAACATGGCTCTACAACACGGATAGTTCATATCCGGATATTATTGGAAGTGGGACAGAGAAAAATACGGATGATTTTGACTTCTTGGTCGATTCTGCAACACCAGATGGGCACTTGATCTCTTTCGACTTGGACATCTCTGCATCCAACGGTGGGCCTTGGACGGATTCATTCAATGTTCCAGTGAATTGCACAACAGCACCGCCAGAGATCGAAGTGTCACCATCCTCCTTCTCAATCACTCTCCAGGTCGATGAGATTGTGACCGAAACGTTACTCATCGAGAACCTCGGCGTAGGGCAGTTAGACTTCAGCATCGATGATACAGAAACTGACGCCGCGGATCTCCGCAATGATGGTTCCGCATATGGAACGGATGGCGGTAATGGGACATCAACGTCTGACGCGGAGGCGCACCCAGAAGTCAAGACGGTTCTCTCATTTGAGACTGTGCCTGATGCAGTTTGGCTTAGTGTATCACCGGATAGTGGCACTATCTCAGGAGGCTCAAGTGAGTTCATAGATGTGGTATTCGATGCTTCCGGTCTCAGCGTAGGAACTTATACAGCGGATATCGTCATCGAAAACAATGACCCAGATGAGGACCCAGTGGTTGTGCCGGTGACCATGGAGGTTACTTCATCAGGCTGTCCAGGAGGTCCGAACTCAGATTTCTTCACAACCCAGGATAACGAGGATAATGTTGGTTCAGGTGTCGGGGATTGCGACTTGGACGTATACCTCTACAACGATAATCCCCTCGCACCCATCGAATTTAACATTTTCGTGCCCGATGCATCCAGCATTTCCAGCGCGGATCTCCTTATTTCGAACTGGGACATCGATGAAACTGAAGGTGAAGTTGATGAGGTTTATTTCAACGGTCACCTGGCAGGAACGCTCACAGGGGCGGATAACAAATGGTCAACTACGACTCTTTTACTCGATCCTGACTGGATCGTAACAGGCGATAACCTTGTGGAGATCCTGGTCGATATTCTCAATCCAGACGACCCGACATGGGCTGTCAACGTAGATTGGGGACAGATCTACTTAGACCAACCGCAACAGGCATACATCCGATATGCGAATATCCTCAACTCCCCGCCATACCAGCCAGATGATGTGATGGATGTTCTTATCGAGGTCGACACGTCTCTTGCATCTCACGATGTCCACACTGAAATTAATCTTCGAGACCCAAGTGATGTCATTCTAACTGCAGAAACCATTGATCACACTATCGTGGATACCGCAGATGATCCAGTGACCGCGGACCTGCATATCCCTCCAGGCTCACCACCTGGCACCTATTCAATTCAGATCTTGGTCTTCGATCAGGCATCGGCTCATATCCAAGATGTAATGATCATTCCGTTCGATGTTTCAGTTGCTCAAATCCTGACCTCTCCGGTCGAAACGGATGTATGGCTTGGAAATACTGTTGCTATGGATATCAACATCGAAGATGTGACTGGTCTTTACGGTGTAACCTTTGAGCTTACATTCGATCCTGATATTCTCAATGTTGTCGATGCCGATCCGGGAACCCCTGGCATTCAAATCACGGCAGGGACATGTCCTTCACCTGACCTCGTCGTCGTGAACTCTGCAGATAATACCACGGGCACCATCAACTTTGATGTCTCAGCAAGTGCTCCTTCCTCGCCATGTGATGGGACTGGAACGATAGCTCAAGTCGAATTTAGTGGAGTAGGTCTTGGAACGAGTCCAGTTCACTTCAATGCCTGGTTACTTGTAAATCAGGATGCAATTGAGATCTCTGTCACTGCGCAGGATGGCAGCATTACCGTCATCCCTGAGCCCGCGGGAACTTATGAGGTCTACCTCCCTCTCATTTTAAAGTAATGGCAAATGTTCAGGTGGATTCAGGTCTTTTGGTGATTTCATGTATTACTGGTTGGGCCAACGGATTGGCGCACGGCTACATCCCAGATAGAAGAAGAAACGCCAACACACGGAGAAGCTCAATCCGAAGCAATGATCTAATAGTAAATATGACAATTGTTTTATTTCTTGTATTGATCACAGAATTTCTCATGTTCCTCAGTCGCTTCTCAACAAAAGAACAAGTATTAGAACTCGTTGTTCTATCACTGATTCATAGTGAAATGATGAAGTAGGGATTTGATCTGTCCTGGTTTGAAAATTGTAGTTTGATTTATGAAACATTAGGCTTGATAATGTACGCGCATTGATTCCAGGTTTATGTGTAAGTTTTAAGTAACAATGCAATTCTCTGATTTCACGGCTCACAAAGCATAGGAGGAAGATGTCATGAATTTAGGAAGATCCTTTACCTATATGTTTGATGATGATAATTGGTTTTCCAAATATCTCATCGGGTCGCTTGTGGCAATGGTCCCAATTCTCAATTTCGCTGTGGTTGGTTATGGAATTGAGATAATGCGTTCTATGGCGCGGGGTGATATGGTACCGCTTCCCTCCTGGGACGATCTTGGTCAGAAATTCGTTGACGGTCTGGTGATCATTGTAGTAAGCATTATCTACACCATCCCAGGTCTTCTGCTTGCCATCATTCCCGCTGCCCTCTTTGCGCTACCAGCCCTCTCAACAGATCAAAGCACTCAAGAGGTTCTGGTTAGTGCGGCTGTATTGGGATATTGTTGTCTATGCGGCATCGCTGGGCTGTATTTCCTCGCTTATTCATTCTTCTTCCCAGCTCTTGAGGTTCGGTATGCGAGAACGGGCGAATTTGGTGAGTGCTTTCAGGTAAAGAAGATCCTGGATCTAGCGACGACAAATATCAGCGATTATATTCTGGCTTGGTTGGTCGGGCTTGTTGCAGGCCTGATCGCCGGAGCTGTCGGCACCATAATGTTCATACTCATATCTTGGATTCCTTGCATCGGGTGGATACTAACTATCATCGTATTGGGAGTGCTGACCTTCTGGTCTTTGAGCGTAGCTAGCTATGCTTATGGTATGGTCGGTCTTCATCTCGGCGGTGAATCGGCTCCTATGGAACCTGAAGGTGGAGCTGAATAATTCTTCGCTAATTTCATTCAAGGTTTTCAGGAGGTCCTTACACAATGAAGAGTTGAGGACCTCCTGCTTATTCTGGGGCATAAAATTGGGATCAAGAGGTAGGTCACAATAGCATTCCTTCGATCACCTTAATACCAATCGTTGATCAGCTCTAAGGATCATTGGACGCTGTTATTTAGTTTATTCTGCTCTTCTTCATTCAAGAAGCAAAAAACCTCGTCGTTGCTGAACCCAAATCAGCATAAACACCGCGATATTGAGGTGGTAATAAAGCAGCCATTCGGTACATCATCTCATCGATGATATCCTGGCGGACCTCGGAATTGATTCTTGTGCCACCTACATTGAGCTGGAATGGTTCTCCAACTCGGATGTGGAAATCTGTCTTTCGGAGATGGAGAAGGTTTCCAACGTAATTCTCTCCTCCGTAAAAGACCAATGGCATAATGGGTGCATCTGTGCGGAGCGCAAGCAGAACGGCTCCGGGATTCCCTTTTTGTAAACGACCATCGTAACTTCGTGTTCCTTCAGGAGCCATCATGAAAATATGCCCCTCGTTAATCTGCTTGATCGCCTCACGGATCGCGCTAAGGTCAGCTTCACCCCGATGTAGAGGAATTGCGTCGCAGGTTTCTAGGAGCCAACGAGACCATAACGCGTCCCACCGTTTTGCGGCCGCGAATCCTCGTAACGATCGCGGCTGAAGCCGGGTGAATAATACTGGTATCTCAAGGAGGTTAACGTGGTTGCAGATTATGATGAGTGGACCATTCTGAGGTACTTTGGAGAGCTGTTCATCGTGGAACCTGCAGATTACGCTAGTGAGGCCCCTGAAGAATGCGAGAACAAGCGATTTTGACAAGCTCATGCTTTGGACTCTGGAGCCTTGCAAACTACTGATAGCTCCTTTGGAAGGATTTTGATCTCCAGTCGTTCCCCATCAATGGAGATGATCTCACCATCCATCTGCGTCGGTAGAGTACCTTCATGCGCTTGAATGATTACCCTCGAAGCACGACCTGTTTTGACTTCAGGCTGTGAAGCTTGTGTTCCTTTGATGAACTCTGGTATGAGTCTGAACATTCGCCTCCGGCTGACCTCATGAGCGATACATAAGTCGAAGTAACCGTCTTCTGGGGATGACTCGGGCGCCATCCAAAAACCACCACCTAAACGCTGACCGTTCATGATAGAAATCAATAACGAAGGTTGGGAAATGGTGTTTTCGCCGTACTCCACAGTGGATAAAGGGGCTTTGTAATACAAGAAAATGGTTTTCAACACTGCGATGAAGTAGTTTAGAAATCCACCCATCTTTGGAAGCTTTGAAGCTTCAATGGTACCAATTGCGTCAAATCCGACGCCCACACAATTTCCGAAATAACGCCCTTCAGGTACAATCCCGCCGATTACCCAGCCCAGATCGATCACACGCCGGTGATCCTCCTTGAGCGCCTTACAGCCCTCTTCGAGATCAATGGGAACGTCGATACCGAAAGCAAAGTCATTTCCTCGACCGATGCAAAGAATGCCCAAAGCGGAGATATCTGCACTATCTGCCTTCGCAGCCATGAGGCCATTGATCACTTCATTGGCAGTTCCGTCGCCTCCCGCAGCAACAACGACATCGTACCCAGCACTTGCTGCATCTTTGGCGAGACTTTCAGCGTGTCTGCTGTACTCGGTGATAACAATGTCGTATCTCAAGCCCGCTTGGTCTAGGAGGTTTTTAAGGCGTGGGAGTGCTCTCCTTGCCGCACCGGCCCTTGCGGCAGGATTGAAGATGATCTTGTATCTCTTCATTTCGATCCTTCTGGGGATGTCATGATCGAATCGATCCTTGGTTACATTGTACGGATTTTTTAGGGTACTATGAAACGGGAATGTTGGGATCTGAGTCGGATTTACGGAACAAATGCAGCAGTCATTAGTTCTATCGCTGAATTGGGAACTGATTATAACCAGACATAGGAAAGATTGCACTTCCAGATGCTTATTACTTCCTTTGAATGTATCTCCTGAAGTGGTTTATACTTTTTCAATTCATCTTTACGGATGGAGGTATTTTTAGGCTACAATATAGTGGGTGGACACATGCCGGAGGGTTTTCCTTCATACCTGTGCTTGAATAGAAAAGAAGACCTTAACAATTATTGTGGATGTAGAATCTGTGTCTCGCAGGGAATCCCGTAAATGGTCCGATGTAGTCCATCTTTCGATTTGAGAATTTCCAAACCTAGTATGTACCAGATTACGAATGATAAATACATGGAGAATCGCACGATATGAAATTTGAAGCAGTTACTTTGGATGAAGGGTTACATGTACATCCATGGCTCAAGACAGTTTCTGTTAGTTATGTTCCCGGACCAACGAATGAACTCGTTGACTCATTCGCTGAGAATCTTCTTCAAGAGTTTTCCCGGTTAGGGCATCGTGTTCTGCCCACACCTGAAGAACCGATGGATATTCTCTTTACTACTGCGCAATATGGAGTTCCCATCTCCTGGCGAACGTGTCTTTCGTTGACTGCACGCCATCTTTATGATCTTTCAGATCATCCTACGGTTATTACGATCATTAATGTGCCACCTGCCGAATTTGAACAAGTGATGGATCACTTTACAGTGGCTCTGGAAAAATCCGAGCCCGATCCGGTCGACTTTGATTTTCCTGGGCTGGCAGAAAATGCTATGAATGTTTTCTATGAACATGGCCGTCGAGGTGGTCCAATTCTAGCGTTGGAGCGTCTCGTCCAAGCGCAGGCTATGTGTATCCGAGTGCTGATGGTCGTTGGTGATCGCGAACCTCAAAAAGTTTTCCACTTTGATTTGGTGGGCGGTCATCCAAGCAGTGATGCTTCATCTGGCAATTCTTTCTATCAGGATATTGTCCTACGCGTGTTGACAAGTGTGAGTACGTACGAAATCACCGAGCATGAAGTGGTTGATGATCCAATCCGCAAGGACCTCTGGGAAACTTTACAAACACCAGATGCACTACAGGCTGCATCAAGGCAGTTTGACCAACGGAATTTCTTCACCGATATGGTGAGGATACAGGATATCGTTACTGTACCAGTGGTGGGTGATGTCATCGCTGATCAGTACAGCGAAGGTTGCTTTGCAACATGGGAACCGCGCATTAATGGTTTGATTGCGACCATTACTGGGAGTGCGCGTCCAGTCGATAAAAGTAACATCACTGAAGATGACCTTTCAGTCATCGTTGGTGTTCGGTCGGACAGAAAGGGCGCTCTTGTGCGTCACGTTGAAGGATTGAAGAATGATCCTCCCTCCACTGAAGCTGTTGAGATGATGGATATGGATGAGCCGCTTCCTTGGATCCAATTACCTTCTGAATGGGGGATCGATGAGGAGGTCCCGGTTATTCGCTCAAAACTCCATGGCCACAGGGGAGTTTCTTCATACAATCCGAACCTGATCGAATTCGTACCGCTTGATCCCCAGTTCTACCAATTTCCTGTTACTTGCGCGACCGAAGCTCAGGCTGTCGGGATCAAACAGGCTTTCGCACGCTCTGAAGCGCTGAAGAATTCAAAGGATCCACGACAGCTAATCTTCACAGTACTTCCGACTCATGGAGTCGTTATTGCCGAAAAATGGGTACATGGTAAGCAACCCTTTGAGTTGATGTGGGAGTACATGGATGCTGGTCATTTGAAGATTGTGGACTACGTACCTCAAGGGAAGCTGGTATTCACACCTTCATCCCCAGATATGATGTCATTGCATGAGAACTTGAGCTTACAGGAAACAATTGAGTTCGGTGAATGATACCTATCTTGTCGTTTTCTGGTCAGCAGAGGAATGCCATTCATCACAACCCGAATTACAAATGAAACAACTCTCATCTTGAGAGTTGTTTACGTTGTGGGTTCATGGTGATGGGGTAAAGTGTGGTGAAGTCTTGAAGGTTAAAACCTAAATGTAACCTTTATGGAGCCAGTCTTTTTATCGATTGCGGTAGTCACAGCTTCGCGATAATCATCAAGTGGAAATTGGTGAGTGATCAAGCCCTGGTGATCGAGTTTGCCAGTCCGCATCAAATCGATCACGATATTGTAGGCGTGACGGTTTTCTCCATTCCATTGTTCCATGCCAAACGTGTTTGAGCCTATAAGGTCCACTTCCTGGAACCAGATTGGATTGAGGTCAACCTTGATCATTCTCAGTTTGATACCAATCAAGACCACGGTTCCACCAGCGCGTGCCCAGCGAAGCGAGTCCGTTATGGTATTCGCGCTGCCAACGAAATCATAGATCAGGTCAAAACCACCCAGCAGCATCCCCCTGTTCATCATGAATTCATAGTATTTCGCTCCGGTAAGTTGGGCTAACGCTTTATAGAGATTATCCTCATCGATTACTTTGTCTGCGCCCCACTTCCGGGCTAGCTCGATCTGCTGTGGGTAGCGTGCGAGCACAGTTATGTGGCAGGAAGGTACCAGGATCTTGATGATTTGAATTGTAAGCAAGCTAATGGTACCTGCGCCTATGACGAGCAATTTCTCCTGATCCATTGGAGGGCGACGTAGGACAGCATGGAGTCCTACCGCTGAGGGCTCGATAAGGATAGCTTGTGCATCGCTTATTTCATCAGGGACAGGCCATAGCTCTGATTCATGGGCGTTGTACATGTCACTCCAGCCACCTCCAACGCCACTTGGACCAAGGCCGAGTGAAGTATTCTCGCAAAGCTGAGTCTGCCCGTTGGCGCAGCGAGGACAGAGCACATCGATCTCCTGGCTGAAACAAGTTGGTCCTGCAAAACGCGATTCCATCACCACGCGATCGCCTGGTTTGAAACGAGTCACTTCAGAACCGATTTCTATGACTTCTCCTACAACTTCATGGCCCAGGTAGACTTTATGCCAGCTCGGTAATGGGGCTGCGGCAACCTCCGGCCCAACTTCTAAATTCAACACGGAGAGATCGGACGAACAAATACCGCACAAAGTGTTCTTCACGAGTACCCAGCGTGGTCCGGGGATTGTGGGTTCAGGGGCATCATTTTCCACTCGAGTCGGAGATAGTGGACTCCAAATGGCGCCTGGCCAAATTTTCCTCAACGTCCTCGTCAAGAAAGCTTTAGGAAGATTCAGTTCGAAGTAAATAGTTCTCATTAGGCAATACCGGAATTCAAGTTGTTGGTTTTCCAATTATTCTAATGCATACTTTGAAAAGCTCAATCTAATCTATGAGTGAGGTTCGAGTACGCGGGTAAACCTCGTTGAAACCTTCTGGGGTCATGCGTGTTTAAGATTTCGTTCCGATTTGTCGGCCTGATATGATAACACCAGTATCAGTCAAAGGCATAGGCGGCTCAGAGATGCTTGACTTCTCAAAGATGGTGAGTTTTGAAGCTGATGATGTGCATTCGCACATCCAACAAATGACAAAATGGTGATGTTTGCTCAGGTATTGAAATGAAAACCATTCAAGTGATCAATTTCAATATAAATTGTGATAGAAACTTGTGATCGAGCAGAGATTTGGATTACTGAGACATATGGAGAATGATGATGACGAACAAGGGCCTCATGGATGCAATAGTATATTTGGCTCCTCAGAAGCTGGAATTCCAACGATTGGAAGTCCCTATGATTAAAGAGGGTGATATTTTAGTTCGCGTTGGGCATGCGCTCACTTGCGGCACGGATGTGAAAACCTACCGCCGTGGTCATCCCAAAATACCACCTCCGATATTGTTCGGGCATGAATTCGCTGGAGAAATTGTGTCGGTTGGTTCCTTTGTGGAAAATTTTGAGCCTGGAATGCGGGTCGTCGCCGCCAACTCGGCTCCTTGCAACACCTGCTATTACTGTAAACAAGGGCAACACAATTTATGTGAAGATCTCATCCTGAATTTCGGTGCATTTGCTGAATATATACGCGTCCCGGAAAGCATTGTCCAACAAAACACTTTCACAGTCCCAGATCACATCACCGATGAGGAGGCCGCTGCAACTGAACCATTGGGATGTGTCATCCATGGTCAGGATCTGCTTAAGATCCAGCCCGGTGAGAGCGTCGTCATCGTAGGCGCAGGAGGTCCAATTGGATTGATGCATTTGCAGCTGGCCCTATACCATGGAGCAAATCCAGTAATTGCTGCTGATTTGAGTGACTATCGTTTGGAAATTGCAGCTCAACTTGGTGCGACGTGTGCTGTTAACACTCAGAGGGAGGATCTACAGGCCGTTGTCTATGATCTGACCGCTGGTCGGGGTGCGGACGTCGTCATTGAGAGTGCTGGGAGCTTGAATGCCTGGCAGAGCGCATTTGAACTTGTCAGGAAGGGAGGTCGATTGCAGTGGTTTGGAGGGTTACCCAGAGGAACAGAGATCAATCTGGACACGGAGCGCCTTCATTATGATGAACTCACGATTATTGGCGCCTTTCACGCGACACCAGGGACCTTTCAACGTGCCTTTCAGATGATTAAAGAGGGGCTCATTGACATCAAGCCATTGATCACTGGGAGACTACCATTGGAGAAGCTCGAGGAAGCGCTCCAGATGATGTACAACGGCGAATGCGTCAAAATGGCAATAGTTCCTTAGAATGTTACGTTGCAATTGCACTTTGAGATCTCGGATGAATCAACTAAGAGTGCACATCGATCGTGGTAAATAGGTGGTTATAATCTGACCTATGCATCAGCAATTCCACTTCAGTCGCCCAGAATCTGCGCATAGCCATATATTCAATTATGTAGAACCACAAAATAAATATAAAGGAAGACTTGTGAAAAAATTCGTGGAAATCGAAGAAAGCCAGATTACTAAATACCCAAGGTCAATTTAGATGACCTGGATGAGTTTCTAACGTCTACTTATATAGCAAATCTTTTAATAAGGCGAGTGAGAATATCGTTTTCTTTTGGATAATGGGTTAGGGATCAATTATTAATGCGCATAGCCATTTAATTTATAAATAATCTAGGTTGCTAGGATGGTTTAGGAACCAAAAATGTGGAAGATTTACGAATCGAGTATGAAGAATCGTGAATTTGAGTGGAATCCGTTGTATTTACGAAGCTTCATCATCAAGGAGTTCAAGAAGCCGGTTTGCTGTTTGCTCGAGGATGAAATAGCAAGGATATTCATCCTCTTCTGAGCCAAGATCCAGCTGCAGCAATTCACTGCATTGGGTCGTACCGTAGATCTCTTTGAATTCGTCCCTGAATGCTGCGACACGATGCATACAGCCTTTATCATCTTCAGTGGAATTGGTACGACCGTACTTCAAGCCAATAAGCATGATCGAGCCGCTTAAAATACCGCATATTTCTTCGCGTGACCTTCCGACGCCTGCACCAAAACCAGTGGTCATACGGATAAATCGTTCATCAACACTTCCATAGAGATATTCGCCAACGGCGAGCAAGATCGCTTCGCATCAGTAATAGTCTTCCCTCATTAGCTGGACAGTTCGCAGTGCGACCAGGTCGTGTGTGTTTCGTTGCATCATATGATCTCCTTGAAATGATAACCAGTATGCGAGCAAGGCGTTGAACTATATAGGGAGCACTCAGTACAGCGTCGTCTCTGCCGGTTCTACTTTGTCATGGGGGCATTTGCAGGAAATTCCCTCACCAGGTTCCTTCGCCCAACAGTTGTTGGCAGATAGACACCTCGATTTGTCCTTCAGACCATTTCGCATCAAATTCGGGAGGTTAGGTTCGGAAATTAGAGGACGGCATATAGAGATGAAATCTGCATATCCATCTTGCAACACCCTTTCCATCACGGAGCGTGAGCGAAAACCGCCAACCAGCATGATGGGAAGATCGGTCACTGGCTGTGCGATCCTGGCGAGCGGCAGGAAATATGCTTCCTCATCCTCTCTGCGAATTCCTTTCTTGATGTTGATACTTTTCCCGCCGCCGATCGCACCGCTGATCTCGAGTCCATCAATTCCCATTTCCTCAAGTTCAGCCACGACCTTGGCGGCTTCCTCCGGTGTAAGACCGCCCTGCAAATTATCCACCATTCCCAGTTTGATCAGGAGTGGATAATCTTGCCCCACCTCTGCGCGGATGGCCTTGGAAACCTCACTCAAGAAACGCATTCGCTTCTGTGAATCGCCTCCCCAATCATCGGTCCTCCGGTTGACGTAAGGAGAGAGGAATTCGCTGATCAGGTAACCGTGCGCTGCGTGGATCTGTACGGCGTCGAAGCCAGCTTCCTTGGCTCGACGCGCTGCCTGAGCGTAGGCATCCACAAGCATGGTAACTTCATCCGTTGTCATCTCACGCGCGGGCCTATCTAAAAAAGACGCATCGATGAATGTAGGGGCGATAGGATCATCCACTGTTTCCTCGCTGGATTGCATACCCCCATGATTAATCTGGACGGCGATTTTCCCGCTCTCCTCATGAACAACGCTGGTGAGTTTTACAAGATCTGGTACCAGATCGTCCTTATAAATTCCCGTCATCTCAGGATGGGCTTTACCTGATGGGTGCACATACATATGTCCGGTAATGATTAGACCAACACCGCCGCGCGCCAACTCTCTGTAAAGATTCACTAATTGATCTCTGGGACGTCCGTCCGCATCGGCCATCCTCTCTGCGGTAGCCGAACGCACTAATCGGTTAGGGAGCTCAAGGGTTCCGACCTTGCCAGGGGTGAATAGGAGATTCATGCGGAATCCTTTCTAAAAATTCTCGGATAAAGGCTGTTGAGAGGCTATATTCTACTCGAGAAATAGTATTTGATATCCATAGAATAGGTTTGATGTGAAAGGCATTACGAATAAACCATCCCCTTTGAATTCTGCGATCAAAGGCATAGTGAAGATTTGTGTAGCATTGTCACAGGATATCAAGGTGGCTTAAAATGCATAGTGTGCTTATGGATCATGTTGTTGATCTGTAACAAGTGAGGTCAAATGTTCAAGAGCATTGAGGAACTTCAGGAAGCGTTGATTAAGCAACAATACGTCGCAAGCCGCAGCCTTGCAACTGTGATCTATATGGCGGGTAAGCTGGAAAAGCCGCTCTTCCTGGAGGGTGAAGCTGGTGTAGGAAAAACAGAGGTCGCAAAAGTTCTTTCAAGCGCATTAGGAGCTCGATTGATCCGTTTGCAATGTTATGAGGGACTTGACGTCCATTCAGCGGTCTATGAATGGGCATACTCCCGTCAGATACTACACTTACGGATCCTTGAGGCGACTGGAGCGGATCGTGATGAAATGGAGATGGGCTTGTTCAGCCGGGAATTTCTACTTTCTCGACCGCTTCTGCAGGCAATTGAACATAACGAAGTGGAGGTTCCTGTCCTGCTCATTGATGAAATCGACCGTGCGGATGATGAATTCGAGAGCTTCTTGCTTGAAATCCTTTCCGAGTATCAGATCACGATTCCGGAGATTGGGACCATCCAAGCCGTACATCCGCCTGTCGTCGTCATCACATCCAACAGGACGCGTGAAGTCCACGATGCCTTGAAACGGCGCTGTATCTACCACTGGATTGATTACCCCAGCTTCGAGATGGAATACAAGATTGTCTCCATGAAAGTTTCTGGCATCAAAGAGCGCCTGAACCGCCAGGTTGTTGCCATTGTCCAAGAGCTTCGGACGATGGACCTCTTTAAGAAGCCGGGTGTTGCGGAGACCCTCGATTGGGCTAGAGCCCTCGTAGCTATGGACCAGGCGGAACTGGATGAGGTAGTTCTCACGGATACCCTTGGTGTGCTATTGAAATACCAGGATGACATCATTTACGTCCGTGGGAAGGTGGCCGCTGAGTTGGCGGCTAAAGCGCATGCCATCGAATGAACTTCTCCATTCAGAAGGTCATCTCTTAGCGAACTTATTACACTTCGGTCGTTTACTTCGGATGAATGGAATCCGCGTAAGCACGCGTCAAGTCATCGATCTCTCCCAAGCTTTAACCTTCATCGATATCACGAAGCGTGACGATTTTTATACTTGCGTGCGCTGTTTACTCGTCACCTCAAAGGACGATTTTGAACTGTTCGATCAAGCATTCGAGATGTTCTGGGGAAGTACGGGGGCTGTACCCATTGAGTTAGGTTCCCGCACTGATTCTCAATTTTGGGAGAGAGACATTCAGGATTTACCTCGCAGTGAGAGTCCACAACTCAAAAGCAGGTTATTGGGAAGACTTGACCTTGTCAGTGAGGTTGAGTCAGAAGAGCCTGATGTGCAGATTCCAAAGGCGACCTACAGCCCACTGGAAATCCTGCTGCATAAGGATTTCTCCGATTACACGGAAGAGGACCTCGCGTTCGCGAAATCCTTAATGCACAGAATGATTTGGAGCTTGAAGCTCCACTGGACACGGCGTAGGATACGTGCTTCCAAAAAGACCAGCAATCTCGATATATCACGAGCGATCCGTAGGAGCATGAAGCATGGGGGTGAGATAGTCGATCTGGCATGGCGTCGTCGAAAATTGAAACCTCGTCCACTGGTTGTGCTTTGTGATATCAGTGGTTCAATGGAGCAATACTCACGCATCTTCCTTTATTTTCTGTACGCTCTCGTGCAGTCATCACAGAGGATGGAGACCTTCGTTTTCAGCACCCGCCTAACGCGCATCACCCCTGCGTTGCGTAACCGGGATATCGATGTCGCACTCAAAGAGGCTTCGGAAATTGTTGTGGATTGGTCCGGAGGAACCAGAATAGGAATGTCGCTAAAGACATTCAACTATGACTGGTCACGTCGAGTATTAGGTAGAGGTGCGTGGGCATGTATTATCAGCGATGGTTGGGATCGCGGAGACATCGGATTATTGGAGAGTGAAATCGCCAGGCTTCACCGGAGCGTGCACCGTTTGATCTGGTTGAATCCACTCCTTGGATCCAAAGAATATGAACCACTCGTAAGAGGTATGAAAGTTTCGCTCCCTCATATCGATGATTTTCTACCATTCCATAATTTGCTAAGCCTGGAAAGCCTGGCGTTGAAGCTCGGAGAAACCTCGTTCCGAATGAAATGACGTGGGATCCTTCATGGTAATTTACTTATATCCAGCACAACCAATGATCAAAGAATACGCGATGGACGCGCAGTCATGAGCATACTCATGATGGTATCGCGCAAGTGACGCGCCCAAAGAACTACATCCTGGCTACTTTGCCGAATGACCTTCCAATTATTTTCACTTGCACCACGATCGAGTGAACATATTTCAGTCCGATAAACATTAGAAACCCTTCATCTCAGGATTTATTCGCCCTTGAGCATTTGCGCGAAAATGAGTGATCATCTTAACTTGAGTTTTTCTACTTTATGAATAGGATGAAACGGAATTGATCTTACGCTTATTGGTTTGATTCAGTTCAGTTGGAGAATAAACAAAGGACGGGATAGAACCATGGCGAACTATACCTTCAGACCCGAAGACATCGAACCATTGTTGGAAGGAATGGCTATCTTGGGTACTGGTGGCGGTGGGGCCCCGGAGTGGGGTCGTGCGATCTTGAACCAGGATTTGGAACTAGGCCGAATCCCAAAAGTTGTCGATCTGGATCAGATCCCCGATGACAGCACGGTCGTGTGTGGAGGCATCATGGGTTCCGTGAAAGTATTGGAGACCATGGGAACCGACAAAGTCATGGCGCGTTGGGAGGAACGATTCGAACTCCTCGAGGTTACTCGCATCATGGAGGACATCCTCGGAAAGAAGATCAGTTACGCTGTCCCATTTGAAATTGGCGGACTCAACACGCCGGTGATCCTCACGCTCGGCGCACGTATGGGTATCGATATCATCGATGGAGATGGCTTGGGGCGCTCCGCTCCTGAGACACAGATGACCAGCTTTATCGGTCATGGAGTTCAATTGACCCCAATGCCTCTGATTGACTTCAACGGCAACGTTGTCATTGTGAAGGAGGCTGCGGATTCCACGTATCCAGATCAAGTGGGTCGCTTTGTTGTAACTCACGGAGGCGGACTAGGCGCCAACAATCATTACCCAATGACTGGTGCCCAGGCGAAGACGGCCATAATCCCCAACACCATCAGCAAAGCATTGTTGTTAGGCCGGGAATTATTGGATGCGAGAAATTCTGGTGATGATCCGGTACTGCGGCTGACAGAACACCTTGGCGGTGTGTTGCTTCACATTGGGGAAATCTCGGCCATGCGTGAAGAGGAGAGCATGGGATTTTACTTCACAACGGTGTCACTTAGCGGTAGGGCAAATTTCTCCAGGATAGAGGCCGAGCTTATCATCAAGAATGAGACCATGATGTTAACCGTTGGTGGAGAAGTAAAAGCGTATTTCCCGGATTTGATCCTACTTATCGAGCCGGGAACCGGGCGCGGTATTATGAGCGTGGAATTGAAAGTTGGGATGCCGATTGCGTTGATCGGTCTCCCATGCCATCCGAGGTTGCGTGAAGCAGCGGAATCCCAGGAGGGTAAGATCGCATTCAGTCCAGCGCGCTATGGACAAATTGATGCTGTTTATACGCCCATTGAGACCCTTGTGCCAGAGTTGGGAGGTTAGATTCCTGTGTGGAGCTTTGTGAATGTATAGTTTGCTCCGGTAACCATGTGACATAAATATTCATTGGAGAATTGACTGTGAAGACTAGAGCCATCAGCCTTACGATCAAACCTGAATTGTGTACTGACTGTAAAGCCTGTGAGTTGGCTTGTTCATTTAAAAAGGAAGGCATCTACTCTCCAGCCCTATCTCGAATCCACGTTATTCAAATCTATGAATACGGCGTTAACGTTCCTATAGTTTGTTCGAATTGTGACCAGGCTCCGTGTATCGATTCCTGCCCCTCCGGTGCCATTGGGCGCCTCGAAGAGGGAGGCGTAGTGGTGATCGATGAAGGGCTTTGTAGTGCGTGTGGCGATTGTGTGGAAGTCTGCCCATACGGTGCTGTGCACATGCCCTTAGAATTGGAGGTCGCGTTGATGTGCGACCTCTGTGGAGGCGAACCATTTTGCGTGGAGAGTTGTCTTTACGGAGCGCTGAAGTTTGATGGAAAGGCGGATCAGCTATTCTCGGCAATTAATGTAGAAGGTCTGGAAGGACAAGATGAAGCAAGACGTTGGTCTCTCGCTGAAACGATCGCGCATGATGTTAGTGAGAGTTGGAAGGTGGAAGCATGATCCGGCAGATTGCACAACAGAGAATCCTGAACATCGATCTTAGCAACGGAAAAACTTGGGTGGATGATGTGCCTGTTGAGGATATTCTCAGATACCTGGGTGGTCGAGGGATTGGCGCCAAGTTGCTCTATGAGCGGACACCTCCAAAGCTCGATCCACTTGGACCGGAGAATGTCATCATCATCAGCACTGGTACTCTGACCGGCACCAATCCTCCTTCCTCAGGCAGAACCTCGATGACCTGTAAGAGTCCCGCAACAGGCCTGTACCTCAAAGTCAGCGTTGGTGGGCACATTGGTGCGGAGTTGAAGTATGCGGGTTGGGATTATGTCGTACTGTCAGGTGCAGCGGAGGAACCGGTTTACATATGGATTGATGACGAAACAGTAGAAATCCGTGATGCGAGGCATTTATGGGGGAAAGGGACGAGAGAGGCCGATGATCTGATCAAGGCTGAGTTGGGTGATAAGGCGTTGCAGACATCCGTCATCGGTCCGGCGGGTGAGAATCAGGTCACCTTCTCGTGCATCATGGTTTCTCGTTATAACTCTGCCTCCCGAGGAGGCATTGGTGCAGTGATGGGCTCAAAGAACCTGAAAGCGATCGCCGTGCGGGGTCGTGGAGGGTTGAAAGTAGAGGGTGGTGAGAACTATTACACGCTAGCCGATGGGATGCGTCATGAGCTCGCTAAGGATTCTGGGAGTGAGGGTCTTTACAACTGGGGAACTTCAGGTTCGATCCCCGGTTTGAACGAGATGGGCATGCTGGCGGCTCGCAACTTCTCTCAGGTCACTCTCGAGGATGCCGAGTACCTGAGCGGACAATATTTGGAGGATGAGAAGTACCTTATAGGCAGGGAATCTTGCTTTGCATGCTCGACTGCATGTCACCGCTATGTCCGCACGCTCGATCATCGTTGGGGCAAGGTGCGAGACTCCGGACCGGAGCTGGAGACAATGCTCTCACTTGGTTCCGAATGCGGCATCGTGGACACCGAGTCTGTATTAGTGGCGAACATGCTCTGCAACGACCTGGGGATGGACACTATTTCAGCCGGACACGTCATCTCATGGGCGATGGAAACATTCGAGCGCGGATTGATCGACGAGTCGTATACAGATGGTCTGAAGTTACGCTTCGGTAATATCGAGGCACTGCATGAAATGTTAAGGCGTATTGCATATCGTGAAGGGGACTTCGCCCAGCTTTTGGCACGTGGAGTACGCTCGGCGTCTGAGGTTGTCGGAGGCGATTCCTATCAATGGGCCATTGAGGCCAAAGGTCTGGAACAATCCGCTGTCGACACACGTATGGCGAAGGGTTATGCCCTTGCATTTGCCGTAAACCCTCGTGGCCCTGACCATTTGATGACGGAAACCTTCGCGGAGTTTGGTCTGAGCAAGGAAGCGCGCGATGTCATCCGGAAGATCACGGGGGATAAAAAATATGCTGATCCAACGTTGACTGAGAAACGTGCTGAGATTGTCCGCTGGCATGAGGATGTCTATGCAGCTACGGAGGCACTTGGTTTCTGCGTCTTCACTTCTACGGCAGCATTTGCAGTCAATCCCGAGAACATGTCGCAGCTCTTCTCGATGGGTCTGGGTGAGAAATTCACCGAGGCCCAACTCATGGAGGGCGGACGTCGCATCGTCACCGTCGAGCGGTGCTTTAATGTCAGGGAGGGCGCCACGCGCATGGATGATAGGCTACCATGGAGAATGATGAACGAAAAAGTGCCCGATGGACCCAATGAAGGGATGATCACAGACCAGGCGATGCTGGACCAACTCCTGGATGATTACTATGCGATGCATGGATGGGATCCCAATACTGCGGTTCCTTTGGAAACAACCTTGAAAGATTTAGAAATGATAGACCTTTGCGGGGATATCTTGAAATGATGGAATGCCATGGGTAGCGTAAATATTCGCCTCTTTGGTTTGAGCGGAATGGCTTCACGGATGAATAAGTTCTCCCAGCCGATCCAGGGGGCGACATCCGTTGAACTACTCTGGGCGGAGATACAGAACTCAGCAGAACCCGGAGAGCTCATCGCTACCATCGATCGTGATGCATTACTCGTGCTGGTCAACGGACGTCCAATTCACCTGCTCGACGGTTGGCAAACTCGGGCTCAGGATGGAGACGAGATCACATTCATGTTAAAGACGGCTGGGGGATGATGGGAGTCATTCATAGGACTCGCGCTATTATTAGTTTGGCAATTTTATTACACTGTTCTTCGATGAGAGCACTTTCCCATTCTGTCATTCTGAGGGAGTCGTGAGGCGACCGAAGAATCTCGTTTTGCATTAGGATTATCACTTCTATCACAAGAACAAGATTCTTCGTCGCTTTGATCGCTTCGCTCCCTTTGCTCATCAGAATGACAACCCAATGGAGTGTGACTTTCAAGGAAGGCCCATGAGGAAACCATGCTTCAGGAGAGTATGACATCGCGCGAAAGAGTTCTCGCTGCTCTCAAGCACCAGGAGCCCGATCGGATCCCTATCGACTTGGGCGGTACGTGGATCACAACTACGACCATCCCATTTTACAACCGTCTTAAAGAACATTTCGGTGTCGAAACCCCTACATTGCTCATGGAGCGTAACATGCAGGTATGCCACATCGATGAGCAGATCCTGGAGGCACTCTCCATCGATACTCGGTTCGTGTGCTTCAATCCACCGGAGTTGGATAGTAATCAATCTGTCGAATTGGGCGATGGCCATTACAGGGATCCGTGGGGAATCGAGTGGATCAAACCACCAACCTCTTACTATTACGATTTATACAAAGCACCCCTTGCTGGAGAAATCACGATATACGATATTATGAATCGAACCTGGCCTGAACCCTACGATCCAGGATACACTAGGGACTTACGACCCCGCGTGGAAGCGATGCGCGCAGAGACGGATTGCACACTCGTGCTCAACCTATCATTGTGGATCCTGCAGTGCAGCCAGAACGTGCGCGGTTATGAGGATTGGTTCATCGATCTCGCGCTTGCTCCCAATATCATTGAATGCATCGCTGATTGCCTGACAGAGTCCATGATAGGCCCACTGGAGATGGTCACTGATGAGATCGGTGATCTGGTCGATGTTATCTCTGTCTCTGATGACATCGGTCAACAGGACCGATTGTGTATGTCCCCAGAGACCTATAGGAGAATATTCAAGCCAAGACACGCAAAGCTGATGAAGGCCATCACCGATCGCTCTGATGCTCACATCATGTGGCACACGTGCGGCAGTGTACGGGAGGTTCTTGATGACCTCATCGAGATCGGGGTCGACTCACTGAATCCTGTGCAGACCACGGCGAAGCACATGGAATCCGAGGGGTTGAAACGCGATTATGGGGATCGTTTGTCGTTCTGGGGTGGCGTCGATACGATGCGCATTTTGAACCATGGAACTCCAGAGGATGTCAGGGAAGAAGTCCGGTATAAGATCGCCACTCTTGGTGTAGGGGGCGGATACATCCTCAACCCAATTCACAACGTACAACCAGACGTACCTGTGGAGAATCTGCTGGCGATGGTGGGTGCTGCTCTTGAATTTGGTCAATACCCTATCGATTTGGTCTAATCCTTGTGGAATATCTTGGTTCGAGGCGAAGAAATCATTGGTTTTTCAGTTCGTTGATTTCGCTTCTTATGTGAGGGCTATGCCAAAGTTACCACGAATAACGAGGTCTAGAGAAGGATTTTGGATTTCCGCATAACAGTGCTATAAATGTGCCAAGAGGTGGAAAATTGTTCCGCATTGCAGAACAGCAAGGAACATCGCCTGCTAACACTAATGAGGTTCGTGCACTCTCACGTGGATTATGTCTCCTGGAGATTCTTGCTGCGGCTCCTCAGGGACTGGCGCTCACAGACATGGCCGAGAAGGCAGACCTCTCTAAGAGCAGCACCCATCGTTTGCTGCATACCTTGATCTCCAACGGATATGTTCTTCAGAACCCATCAACTTGCCATTACCTTCCCACTAGAAAACTCCTGAAACTTAGTCATCAAATGATGGAGGGAACCAGCTTTCGCTCCATTGCTCACCCTCACTTACGCCAACTTGCGGAAACCACAGGTGAGACGGCACATCTGGTCCTTTTGGAGAATGGCGACGCAGTTTATGTAGAGAAGGTAGAAAGCCCAAACTCTATCCGCATGGTTTCTAGCATTGGAATGCGTGTTCCTCTTCATTGTACGGGTGTAGGGAAGGCTATTCTCGCTCATCTCCCTCACGGTGAATTACAGGAAATTTTGGAAACTCGTGAGTTGCGACGTTACACCGAAAATACTATTACCAATCAAGATGATCTATTGTTGAATCTGAAAGATACTGTTGAAAGAGGGTATGCTATCGATTACGGAGAGCACGAAGAGCACGTGTGCTGCATTGCAGCACCCCTGTTTGCCCGAACCGAAAAGGTCATAGGTGCAGTGAGCATTGCTGCAGTAAGTTATCGGGTGGATCTGGAAATCCTACACAGTTGGTGGCCGGTCTTGAAATCACATGCAAATCAAATGAACACCGAGCTAGCATTCATCTTTGATCGATATATATAAGGAGTGATGCATTGACAGCAAAACTTATGATCCCAGGCCCAGTTGAAGTAGAAGATTCTGTGCTACAAGAAATGGGTGGTCAAGTTAGGCCGCATTATGGCGCAGAATGGATAGCGGTCCATAACGAGACCGTCAGCTTACTTAAGCAGGTGTTCCAAACGGAGGGGGATGTTTATATCCTCGTCGGCTCTGGAACTTCTGGGTTGGACGCGGGTATTGGAAGTCTGACCTCATCCGGAGACAAGATCGTAATTGGGAACAACGGCTTCTTCGGAGATCGACTTCGCCTGATAGCTCAATCCTATGGATTAAACATCATCTCTGTTGAGGCGAAACTCGGCGAAAGACTGGATCCCTCTGAGTTTGAACGCGTTTTGGATCAACACCCGGACGCAGCATTGACAGCCGTGGTACACCTGGAAACGTCCACGACTGTCATGAATCCTGTTGAGGAAATCGCCGGTAGATCTCGTGAGCGCGGTGTTCCAGTGCTTGTCGACGCGGTTTCTTCTCTCGGAGGAGCCCCACTTAAGGTGGACTCATGGGGTATAGATATCTGTGTCGGCGCCACACAGAAATGTCTGAGCACTCCACCAGGTCTTTCTCCGCTCTCGATCAGTCCCCGGGCCTGGCAAATAATGAGTGAAAAGCCTGAGCGGGGCCACGGTTGGTACCTGAATCTTGAAACGTGGAAGCAGTATGCCGAAGAATGGGCCGACTGGCATCCATTTCCGATCTCGATGGCGACCAATAATGTGCTCGCCCTGCGAGCCGGTGTGAAGAGCCTCTTATCCGATGGCCTCGATAATCGAATCCAACATTACTCGCAATTGGCCCAACGCCTTCGTGACGGAGCACGTAAGCTAGGCTTGCAGCCTCTCACACCGGATGAGGAAATGAGCCCTGTGGTGACTGCGATCTTCAGTCCGGAGGGTGTACCAAGCGGCGACATCGTTCGATATCTCAACAACGAACACCAGATCAAAATCGCCGGAGGATTAGGAGCTGGTTTAAAGGATCGAGTGTTTCGCGTCGGGCACATGGGTGCCATGATTAATGTGGAAGACATCGATGCAGTGCTCAACGCTTTGGCAGAATTTATAAAGAATTCCTGAGTAAATCAGTGTCGTATTAATCTTAAATACTTGATGTTTCATTGTCGAAATAGCCTCAGAAGGATGTCAACGATGACGCTATCGAATACTTATTCGCAAAAGGAGTTGAATTGATGCCTATGGTGTTCTGGTTCTCACGGCTGCAGCCAGGCGTGAAACCGGAGGAGTACGAGGAATTCATCCGTCAAGTCGATTATCCGGCCGTAAAGCGTATAGATAGCATTATCCACTATCAATCTACACGCTTACGCGGCCCAGCTATGGGTGACGAAGAATTGCCATATGACTTCATCGATATCGCTGAGATCACCGATATCGAGACCTACCGCGAGGATCTGGAATCCCATCCTGCCGTGGAGGAAGTTCACGGACAGGTTGAGAAATATGTCAGATCCATCGGCAATTTCTGGGCAGTTCTCGTTGAAGAGTGATTCTTATTGTTAGTGAATAAGCAAACTCTTCGCCTCGTACTTCGATGGAGGTCTCATCATGCCGAAAGTTGTATGGTTTTCAAAATTGCAGCCTGGAGTTGAACCAGAAGTCTATGAGGACTGGGTACGTCGAGTGGATTATCCGGGAGCGAAGAACGTTCCGAGTCTGTTAAGCTACAAGGTGTACCGGATCCAAGGACCTTGTGTTGAATCGGAAATTTCATTCGACTATGATTACGTTGAGATTGCAGAAGTCACCGATATGGATGACTATCTGCGCGATCTTGATGAGCATCCTGCCGCCCTCGAAATCATCGCTGAGATCGACCAATATGTCCGCTCCGTTGGCAGCGCCTGGGGTTTCCCGGTAGAGGAGTGAGATGAGTCGTGAGGATCTCATCTGCATAACTTGAAAAGGAGAAGAGAAGATGAAGAAGCGTCTGACTCCGTTGTATTTCTTGCTGGCTATGATCCTTGTTTTCAGCATCATCCTGACAGCATGCCAACAAGAAACCGAGACTCCTCCACCTGAGGTTGAACCGACCGAGGTAATGGAGGAGGAAGAAGAGGAAGAGGCTGAGCCGACAGAAGAACCGGAGGTTGTCGAGAAGCCAGTCATCGTTATTGCCTATGACAGCGATATTGATCACATTGAAAACATGCAGTTCCGCAGTCTGGGCGCATACGATGCAACCGCGAATCTTAACGAGCCTATGATCACGCAGAAGCTCGAGGATGCCGGTGGAGGTGAATTCATAGGATTGAACGAGTTTGTAGGTGACGTGGCCGAGTCCTTCGAAGTTTCATCGGATGGAACCGTCTTCACATTCCACATCCGCGAGGATGCTAAATTTGCTGATGGTACCCCAATTACAGCCCATGACTACAAGTACACCTTTGACCGGGCTATGATGGGTCCAGGTTACATCGGATTGCTGACACCATTCATGGCGCTCGAATCACCTGACCAGGTTGTGGCCTTGGATGATTACACTCTCCAGGTGACGACAAGCCAACCCGCTGCACTGACGGAAACAATCATCGCATTCCAGGTCTTTGGTGCGATCAGCAAAGAAACGGCGGATGCTCACGCAACTGAGGACGATCCTTGGGCGGATGAATGGTTCCACACCAACTCCAACTCGAGCGGTCCGTACTCGATCACAGAATGGAATGCCGGAACGGAATATGTATTCACACCCAATCCGAACTTTGTGCAAGGTGAGGATTGGTTCCAGAACTCCGGCGTTGTCTTCAGGGTCGTTCCCGATGCTTCCACTCGACAGCAGCTCCTCAGGGCTGGTGACGTTGATGTCGCTCTGGGTATGCCATTCAGTGACCTGGATGATCTTGGAGCCGATCCGAACATCACCATCCATGCGATTCCCACAACGCGTGTGTACCACCTGGGGATGAACACAGCAGTCGAGCCATTCGACAACAAACTAGTCCGCCAGGCGATTTCGGGAGCCATCCCCTACGATGCCATCTTTGAGAATGTGATTTACGGATACGGCCTTAAGCCTACCAGCCCAATTCCGGAGGGCATGGAGGGGCACACCGATGAATTCTGGGTGTATGGCGATATGACCACTGAAGAGGCTATGGCATTGTTGGAGGAGGCAGGATATGGTGATGGCCTCGAGCTCGAACTAACTGTCCCACAGGAGGATCAGACTCGAGTGGACGCTGCCACGTGGGTTCAGGCAGGACTGGCAGAGATCGGCATCGATGTGACGATCAATGCTGTCCCGACTGCAGAGTTTTCTGGGCTCATCAACAGCCACGAACTGCCGTTCTTCATCCAAGAATGGTATTCATGGGGTAATGACCCATTCTACCAACTCACCTGGAACTTCAAGTGCGGCTCATTCCCGAACTTCGTTAATTACTGCAACGAAGAGTTGGATCAAATCATACAAGATGGAACCTTCAGCCGTGATCCAGCTGAGCGTGCAGAACTCGCACGCCGTGCACAGGAGATCCTGGTTGATGAAGCTCTCTGGGCTTACCTCTATCAGCCAGCCTGGATCGTCGCAACACGCGCGGATGTTAGCGGGATCGCGCTGTTCCACGACCTGACCTTGCGCTACGGATATATTGGCAAGATCCAGTAAGACATAACGATGGAATAGGGGAGGTTGGTGCTGCCCCACCTCCCCTTGACCAGGTAAATTTCCATGCCTCCACTTGCAAGATACACCTTACGTCGACTTGTGTTGACAGTGATTACGCTTTTTGGAGTTGTGATTGCCGTATTCATCATGACTCACATCCTGCCGAGCGATCCTGCCGCACTCCGCGCCGGCCCACTTGCCTCAGAGGAACTTATCGAACAATATCAGCAAGAAATGGGTCTGGATAAACCCCTATACGTGCAATTCTTTAACTATGCAACACTACTTATGCAAGGTGATCTTGGTGATAGCTGGCGGACGGAGCAACCAGTAGTGGATGAGTTAGGACAACGATTACCCGCAACGCTGGAACTGGCGGCAACCGCATTCGTCTTTGCGCTGATCATTGGAATTACACTCGGTATCTTGGCCGCAGTCTATGCTGGTACATGGGTCGACCATGTCGCGCGACTGGTCGCTACATTAGGCGCTGCCCTTGCCCTATTCTGGCTAGCCTTGGTGGGAGTTCATATCTTCTATTTCAACTTGGATCTTGCACCTCCACCCTTAGGACGATTGACTGTCGGCATGGAGGAGCCGGCGACAGTCACTGGATTACTTCTAGTGGACAGCTTGATTGCTGGTGACATCGAAGTTTTCCTTGATGCTGCTAATCACCTATGGCTGCCAGCCCTGACGTTGGCCTTTGTCGTAAGTGCACCCATCATCAAAATCATGCGAGCAGCAATGCTCGATTCACTTGGGTCAGATTATGTGCGTACGGCGCGTGCATTGGGTGTTAATCCAATGAGAGTGGTGTTGGCTGACGCGCTCAGAAATGCGCTCATCCCAGTGCTTACCACACTGGGCATTGTCTTTGGCTACCTTATTGCAGGCAACGTCATCATCGAACGAGTATTTTCATGGCCCGGGATCGGCCAGTACGCCTGGACAGCGCTCATCACGAATGATTTCAATGCGGTACAAGGCTTTGTTCTTCTCATCGCTGTTGTTTACGTTTTGATTAATTTATCGATCGACCTCGCTTATGGTTATATCGATCCTCGTATCCGTCTGGGCTAAGGAAGAGGTATGGAAGCCGTCAGCGTAACTACAGATGAGAGTAAGAGGATCGGACCATCGATCTTCCAGAGGACCTCGCGTCTTGCCCGTAAGCGGCCTATGTTTGTCTTTGGCATCGTCATCGTACTGGTTTATTTCCTCGTCGCGCTGATTGGTCCATTCCTTCTGCCTTATGGACCTACTGAAACCAATCCTCAAGAGACCTACCAACCGCCCTCCAGGGAACATCTCTTTGGGACTGACAAATTCGGGCGCGATGTGTTCACTCGCGTCGTATATGCAACTCGATTGGATTTGACGATCGCGGCTTCCGTCGCACTGAGCGCCTTTGTGATTGGTTCCTTCATAGGTGGCTTGTCAGGCTATTACGGTGGGCGGATTGACGATGTGGTCATGCGAATTGTGGATGTGATGTTTGCATTTCCAGCATTCATTCTTGCTATGGCCATTACAGGTGTATTAGGCGATTCTATTCCAAATGTGATCATCGCCATTGCGATAGCTTATATTCCATATTTCATCCGGCTCACTCGAAGTGAGATGCTGAAAGTTCGGACGCATCAATATGCCGATGCTGCTGTAAGCGTGGGAAATCCTCGGTGGCGTGTCATGAGTTTTCATCTTTTGCCCAATGCACTCATGCCTGCTCTTGTGCAAGTAGCATTGGTTTTCGGTTGGGCTATTCTCGATGCGGCTGGTCTTGCATTCCTTGGATTGGGGATCACACCGCCAACTGCGGAATGGGGTGTGCTAGTTTCCGAGGGTGCACAGCGAATTATCACCGGAGAATGGTGGGTATGGCTTTGGCCGGGTCTCGCCATTGTCATTGCTGCTTTCGCATTCAGTCTCATTGGTGATGGGCTGAGAGATATCATTGCCCATGAGGAAAGCGGATGAGCGAGCCACTGATCCGTGTACAGGACCTTTCGCTTTCATTTCCCAATGAGGATGAGCGGTTTCTTATCCTGGATTCGGTCACCTTTGATATCTATCCCCATGAAGTCCTGGGTTTGGTCGGAGAGAGTGGTTCAGGGAAAACGGTCACATCGCTCGCTGTTATCCAACTTTTACCGAAGACTGCAAAGGTAGAGTGTGGTGAGATATGGTTTGATGGACGCGATCTCCTCAATCTTTCAGAAGGTGAACTGCGAGAAATCCGGGGCTGTGAAATTGCTATGATCTTTCAGAGTCCAAGAGCAGCACTAAATCCACTTATGCGAGCGGGTGATCAGGTTGCCAGAGCATATCGCCTAAGACATGACATCTCCAAAAAGGAGTCCCAAGAAACCGCGGTTGAGTTGTTGAGGCATGTTGGTATTTCGGACGCAAAGGCACGCGCCCGGGCCTATCCGCATCAACTCAGCGGTGGAATGGCGCAGCGAGTACTGGTAGCGATGATGCTGGCATGCAGACCGCGATTGTTAATCGCTGACGAACCTACAACTGGACTTGACGTCACAATCCAAGCGCAGATTTTCGAGTTGATTAAAGAGGTCCAGAATGAAATTGGAACGACGTTGCTCCTCATCACTCACGATTTGGGCGTCGTGAGTGAGATGTGCCAACGTGTGGCAGTTATGTACGCCGGTCAGGTGATGGAAATTGCGCCGGTGAATGACTTATTTTCAAAACCTCAACACCCATATACGGAAATGCTACTTGGAAGCGTCCTGAGGGTGGATCAGTTGGCTGATTTGGATACTATGCAGGAGATCCCGTCGGTCACGATTAACTACGCCACATTGGGCTGCCGCTTTGCGGATCGATGTGAAGATGTTCGTCCAGTTTGCTGGCAGACACGGCCTTCCGAGTTTGAACTAAGCCTGGGTCATGTGACATTTTGCCATAAATATTCTGAGGCTAATTGAGGATGGAACCGATTTTGCAGGTTGTAGATTTATACAAGTACTTTCGCGAAGGCGCGCATACCATCCATGCAGTGAATGGCGTCAGTTTCGACATCTATCCTGGAGAGGCTGTAGGCCTTGTCGGCGAAAGCGGTTGTGGTAAGACGACGACTGCTCGATGCATCCTTCGCCTCGAGGAACCAACAAGCGGACGTATCATCTTTAATGGTGAGGATCTAACGGAACTATCTTCTTCCGAATTGCGAAAACGACGTCGAGACTTTCAGATGGTCTTTCAGGACCCCAGCGAGTCTCTCAATCCGCGGTACACGGTGAAGCGGACCCTGAAGGAACCGTTGGTGCTCCACGGCCTCTTTGAAGATGAAAGCCAACTCTCTGACGCTATCGAGCGCGTGAATCTTGAACAAATACACCTTGGTCGTTTCCAGGATCAGTTGAGTGGTGGGCAGAAACAGCGTGTTGGTGTTGCCCGCGCGATCATGACAAACCCTCAATTCGTCGTTCTCGATGAGCCAACGTCTTCATTGGATATGTCATTAAGAATTCACGTGATCGCGTTGTTGCGACGCCTCCAGCGTGATCTCAATATGACCTACATGTTCATCTCACACGACCTGAGCACCATCCGCCATCTTTGCGATCGGGTGTTAGTTATGTATTTAGGGCGCATTGTAGAGTTGGGGCGAACAGAGGACGTGTTCAACAATCCTCGCCATGTCTACACGGAAGCCCTGCTCTCAGCGATTCCGATTCCTGATCCAAGTATTGAACGTGAAAGGATTCTGTTGGAGGGCGAGACACCCAGCTTGAGAGAAATCCAGCCGGGCTGTGGGCTGCAGGATCGGTGTCCATACGTCAATGAAGAATGCAGGATACTGGTGCCGTACTACGATCTAGGTGATGATCACCTGGTTGCATGTCGCCTGGCAAAGGAGGAGCATATCCATGACCGAGCATGAAAAACTTCTAGAGGGAAAAACCGCATTTGTAACTGGGGGTTCGATGAACCTCGGTGCTGTAACCGCAAAGACGCTCGCGCAGAACGGCGCCAAGATTGCGATTAATTACCTGGACTCGGAACCTGAACCCACAGAAGTGCTTGCATCGCTTCAAGAGCTTGGTAGCCCTTCCAATGGAATCCCCGGTGATCTTTCGCATGGCAGCACTGTTGTGTCGGTTGTTAAGAAGGCGATTGATTTGCTAGGAGGACGGATCGATATACTGGTCAACAATGCCGGCCCATTCAATGCGGATCCGTTCGCGTCACTTGATGAAAGTGAATGGGACCGAATTCTGAACGTCAATCTCAAAGCCGTTTATTTGGCAACCCAAGGTGTCGTCCCTGGGATGAAGGATGCGGGTTGGGGTCGAATTATCAATATGTCAGCGGGATCAAAGTACATCCGGAACCACGGGATTTACGGGTTGGCTAAAGCTGCCATTAGTTTTCTAACTGAAGAATTAGCATTGGAGTTGGGACCGGAGATCACGGTGAATGCTGTCGCACCTGGTCAGATCGCTGAGAGCGGTCCTGATATCAGCGCAATCGATCCAACCTTTGTCGATAGGGCCATTGCGCACAGCCCGGGTGGAAGATTGGTGACCAGGCCTGAAGTCGCCAATCTCATCCTCTGGTTATGTTCACCAGCAGCGGATATGATCACCGGTCTCACCATTCCCATCGATGCAGGATGGCGTTTCAATCGGTTCTAATGGATTTGTTTGCTGGTAATTGGTCTTATCTAATTCTCTAGCACTGAGATTGCCCAGCAATCATCAAGGAGGGATCCAATGGAAACTGAACTCAAACAGTATGAGATCCTCAAAGACGATCTTTCGGTTCTGAGAGCTGGAGGACCGGTTTTCGTTACATTCGGCGAGGTGATGATCAGGGACACACCTGCTGATCATGAACGGCCTGAAAGGACGCGAAAAGTACTCCTTTCCATGGCCGGGAGTGAGTACACGCTTGCAATTGGCATGAGCCGATTGGGGATACCCTCGGCATATATCACCCGAGTGCCAGATAACGTGTATGGACATGCAGTACGGAACATCGCGCTGGAGCAAGGAGTCAATCCTGATTTCATCGTGTGGGCACCGAAGACCGAGCCCATTGGCCGCTTAATATATGAGATTGGAAGAACGCCAAGGCGTAATGTCGGTGTTTACCAAAGGATGTTCTCCGCAGCTTCAAAGTTGGATGAGGGGATGGTAGATTGGGAGAGTGCATTGAGTGAGGCCAAGTTGTTTCACACCTCCGGCATAACCTTTGGCCTTGCATCGCATAGCGGTTATGAACGTAATTATTGTTACCATACATTCAAAGATGCAATTAATGCGAAGCCGAATGAATGTCTCGTTGGCATGGATTTCAACTATCGGGGGAGCCTATGGACGCCTGAATTGGCTCGCGAGGTTATGACCCCTATTATGGTCGAACACATCGACTTGCTTATCACAACAATCGAGGACATGGCCAAGATCTACGATATTCCGTGTGGACAGTATAGTGCGAAGCAAATCGTCGATGGTGATATCGGCCTCCTGGAAGATGATGACATACGTTCGTTTGCGTTGAAATTGATGGAAGAGTTTAAGGTTAAGGTTGCCGCGATCACCATCCGCTATCCGGATTCATTCGAGGTTCACCGGTGGGAATCGGCGGCCATGGACAGTGAGGGAAACTTCATACGCTCACCTGAAGTGAAATCAATTACACTCATGGATCGGCTCGGTGGCGGAGATACTTGGAATGCAGGGTTCTATTATGGTCTGCTGACAAAGGGAATCAACCAGGAAGGACTCACAAAAGGCTTGCTAGTGGGCGATGCATTCACACGGCTCAAGCAGACCTTAATGTTCGACCTACCCATCGTGTCGAAAGGAGAAATCCAGGCTCTCATGAAAGCTGACATACTTGGAGGTGGTAAGAGGACCGCACGATAAATTTGCTCAGCCTCAATAATGCACAATTGATCACTTTTTCATAACCTATTAAAGGATGAACGAAACGATGAATAAGAGTGAAAAACTGAAAATCATCCACGAGTCAGGTATCATCGCCATCATGCGAGCGAAATCGTCGGATCAACTCATGGCGGCGGCAGATGCCATCAAATCGGGAGGCGTCAGGGTTATTGAGGTGACAATGACGACGCCTGGCGCGCTTGGCGTCATTGAAGAAGCAACAACCAAATATGGCGAGGATGTCCTCTTTGGTGCAGGAACTGTCCTTGATCCGGAGACCGCTAGGGCTGCGATATTGGCTGGCGCGGGATACATAGTCTCACCGACGCTAAATCTTGACCTGGTCGCACTATGCAACCGTTACAGCATTCCTGTAGTTCCTGGCTGCTACACACCGACAGAAATGCTGACGGCATGGGAAGCCGGCGCGGATGCGGTAAAACTTTTCCCGGCAGACATAGGTGGCCCAGCCCAGGTCAAGGCAATCTTGGCTCCATTGCCGCAGCTTCGCATCGTACCGGTAGGGGGCGTAAACCTTGACACAGCTGCTGATTTCATCAGAATGGGGGCTTACGCGTTGGGAGTTGGTAGCAGTCTGATCAACCAGAAGTTGCTTGAAAAAGGTGATCTCGACGCACTTACCAAACGAGCATCCGCTTTCATCGAAGAGGTGAAGAAGGGCCGCGGGAAAGCATAATTAATCTCTTCGTCAAGAAAGTGTACATCCAGGATCTCTCAAACGAAAAGTCAATAAGTTGATATGTCAAGGAGTGAATAAGTTGCACCTTGTTGACATATTCACATATTCACTTCTCGACTTCTTGACTGATTGGCTGGTTCCAGATTAACTGTTCCCTGATTCCTGATGCATCCTCCAATTTCCCCCACATATGGGATGGCGTATTTTTTCAAATATGGAATAATTAACAGTATCTTCATCATGGCATTGATTTCTTATGCCCACTCTCAATCAGGCTGCGAAATGGCGGCCTGTATTGATTCTGGATGTCCGTGACATCATCTCCAACCATACTCTCCAATATCCTTATGTCAGATATCAGTCAGCCTAATTGACACTATTCTGAATGTGCCGACATTATCATATAGCTCAAATCGAAACAGTTATGGAGGGAGTTTTGGAGAGTTCAAGTACATCAACGCATTGGATCTTCTGGCCATTCGTCGCCATATGGCGATTCCTGACCTTCATTCTAGAGTTAACAGGGCGTTTGGTTGCTGTTCTTTTAGGTGCAGTATTGGTGGTTGCTGGAATCGTCCTCAGCCTGACCTTCATTGGAGCTATTCTCGGTGTTCCAATAGCTCTTTTCGGGTTTCTATTGATGATGAGAGGGCTGTTCTAGAGGATCCAGGTGGTTGAGGTTCCAATCCCAGGTAAGAAATAGCTGGGCAAACCTATCCATTAAGTATAAAGAATGGAGATGATCAGTGCCCAGGGATTTTGATTTGGGTTAGTATCGCTGATCTACTTTTGAAGAATTCTGAAACCATGAGATTAATATAGTAGTTGGTATGTGATAAGGTAGGAAAGATTTATTTGAAGGTATATTGTAGTCATGCGAACTAAGCATCATTAGGCAAAGATTTGAGTGATATGTGTTGTTTCTTCAAAGCCGGAGGTTGGTATGAAAAACGCATTTCGTGTCCTTCGTATACGTGGAATTGATATCCGTATACATTACACATTCCCATTGATCCTGTTTTGGGCCGCTTTTCAATTTGGTTTCTTCCGAGGCCGTGGGCTTGAAGGTGCGATCTTTGGAATCGTCGTAACTTCACTTCTCTTCGTCATCGTAGTCCTCCATGAGATGGGACATAGTGTGGCTGCACTACATTATGGTGTTCCCGTGAAAGAAATCGTGCTTCTCCCCATTGGAGGAGTCGCTCAATTAGGTAGAATGCCCGAGAAACCAATCCAGGAGTTTGTCATTGCCATAGCAGGCCCGTTGGTAAACTTTGTACTGGCATTCTTGCTGGGTCTAGTTGCGATCGTTGTAGGGGTTCCAGTGGGGATTTCTACAAATGCATTGAACCTATCCTTATTGGCGTCGCTCAGCCTGGCATCGGTGTTCACTTATATCTTCATATCGAACATCATTATTGGTGTTTTCAATCTGCTGCCCGCATTCCCAATGGATGGAGGTAGGATTCTTCGTTCGTTGCTGGCAATGAGGTTGGAATATACTCGTGCGACCTCGATCGCAGTCACCTTTGGACAAATTATGGCCGTAGTGCTTGGAATCTGGGGCCTGATGAGTGGAAGTTTCTTCTTAGCCATAATCGCATTTTTCATTTTCATCAGTGCAGGACAAGAAGGGAAAATGACAAAAGTGCGTGGCGTCTTGAATGGTGTGAAGGTCAAGCAGGTGTTCTCTCGGGACGCTTTACGTCTTTCACCTCAATCTACCCTGCGAGAGGCAGCGGACCTCGCGATGAAGAGCTTCCAATCAGATTTTCCTGTGTTCGATGAGGATCGCTATGTAGGCATGCTGCCTTATGCGGACTTGATCGAAGCGATGCGGTCGAAAAGAACAGATACTCCTGTCGCTGAGGTCATGAAAACTCAGCTCTCGACTGTAGGACCAGAGGATGGTTTATTTGAGGTCCAAATGCAGCTCGCAGAATCAGGTGAGAATGCATTGCCAGTGGTGGAGGGGGATCAATTCTTAGGTTTGATCACTGGAAAGGATATTGGGGAAATTTATCGACTTCTTTCTCGGAAGAGGGATTTGTTCACGGCCAAGGGAACGTCGTAATTCGACCATACGCAAAGAAATGGGGCTGTCCTAAAAGGTCAGCCCCATTCGATTCTTCCCTCTCCCTTTGGGAGAGGGAATGAGGGTGAGGGTTAACGTTGAACATTCTCGATTACGGCGCGGAGCCCCGTAACCAGGGAAATCAAACCACCTCGGTTGCGCGGAATTTGCACTGTGATACACTACGAGCTAGTTTCCGCCCTTTCAGCGGAGGGTTTCATGACGATAACGCAAATTAGGGTTGTCTGTATCGAGGACGAACCTGAGATGATCGACCTCGTACGATTGATTTTGGGTCGGAAAGGTTTTGAAGTCATTGGTGCAGATGGGGGTGTTGAAGGACTGGAAACCGTTAAACGGGAACGGCCCGATCTCGTGCTCCTGGATTTGATGATGCCAGATATGGATGGATGGGAAGTCTATCAACAAATGAAAGCCGATGATGATACAAAAGATATTCCGGTTGTCGTAGTTACAGCCAAAGCCCAATCCATCGATAAAGTCCTTGGGCTGCACATCGCAAAAGTCGATGATTACATCACCAAGCCATTTGGCCCTCAAGAGCTACTCGAAAGCGTAGAAAAGATATTGGGTATGGCGGAATAACCACAGCCTTCTATGATGATGAAGAGCGGAGAAATCCGCTCTTTTTTTATCGAAGTGGCAGACGGTCCAAGAATGTGAACAAGTCAAGAAGTCAAGATGTGAATATGTCAACAAGGTACCACTTATTCACTCTTTGATCTGTCAACAAATTGACTTTTCATTTTACAAAGTCAAGAAGTGAATGTGTGAATAAGTGAATATGTCAACAAAGTACCACTTATTCACGCTTTGACATATCAACTTATTCACTTTTTTGGTTACAAATCTTTTTCATTGCTTCGAACCACCAAAGACTGAATCTAATCGAAAGGACAGGGAGAACAGATCGTGGTATAACTTTGGGGGTTTATTGGAGTTATTGATGAAGGTTTGGAATGCCATCCTGATCCTATGTTTTATAATCGTGGCGATTGTGCCGATCTCGGCGCAGGCACAAAGTGAGGGTCCGATCTATATCGTTCAAGAGGGCGATACGCTATACATCATCGCTCAACGCTTCGGAACGACGATTGACGAGTTGGCTGCAATCAACAACCTCGCTGAACCTTATGTGATTATCCCCGATATGGAGCTTGTGATCCCGGGATTTGAAGGGGTCTCCGGCGTTCTAGAATTCGGGGAAGTCGCATACGGAGAAACGCTCCTTAGCTTAAGTCATCGGCATCAGATATCTGAAGAAGCGTTAATGAAACTGAATCGGGTTGTTCACCCTGGAGCTTTGTACGTTGGTCAGCCTGTCATCGTAACGCAGCAGGATGGAGATGAGCTTCTGGCTCATTCAAAACTCCTCTTGGTTGATGCTGGTGAGAGCAAATTGGAATTCTCGGTTCGCAATGGCGTCAACCCATGGTCACTCGACGGAATCGACGGGGCTACTGAGCGTGCATGGGTCATCGGTGGTGATCACATACTTCTGCCAGGCGGCACGCGCCCATTCAGCATGCTACCGGATGAAATTCGTGAAGTTATCGTAACTCCAGAAAGGGCTGTTCAAGGACAGACGGTACAAATTGATGTTGGAGTTTCAGAGGACGTCTCCATTGATGGGTGGCTTGGTGAGTGGGATTTAACTTTCAACATCCTTGATGATGGCACTTTAGTCGGGTTGCAGGGGGTCCATGCACTTGCAGATCCCGGGATGTATGAAATGGGGATCCTCCTTTCAAGCGAGCCGGGAGGTGAACCATCTCTCCGGTACAGCCAGCCGATGCGTGTGGCGAGCGGTGGATATGCCTTCGATCCAGTTCTTTATGTTCCGGAAGAGACCATCGATCCTGAGAAGACACGACCTGAGAATGAGCTTATTGCATCCATCGTTGAACCCGTAACCCCGGAACGTTACTGGGAAGGACCCTTCGATTTTCCCTCAGAAAACATCACGGCTTTTCCATCCTGGTTCGGATCTCGGCGGAACTACAACAACACTGGTTACACTTCCTACCATACTGGGTTGGATTTCTATGGTGGAGTCGGAACACCGATTCCCGCACCAGCTCGGGGAAAGGTTGTTTTCGCAGGGCCTTTGGATGTTCGAGGGAACGTGACATTCATTGATCACGGGTGGGGGGTTTATACAGGTTATCTACATCAGTCCGAGATTCAAGTCTCCGTTGGTGATATGGTTGAACGTGGGCAGATTATCGGATTGATTGGAAGAACCGGTCGTGTTACAGGGCCTCACTTGCATTGGGAAGTGTGGGTTGGGGGAGTGCCAGTCGATCCAATGGAGTGGACGGAGAGAACTATCCCCTAATCATCCGTTGCAAGTCGTCCAGAGTAATAATCGTCGAGGATCTGTTTTGCCGCTTCCTCTTGAGATTTTGCAACCCGGATGTCCACTTCGGCCAACGGACCTACTCCCAACCCAATGGCTGTACTGGCAGATTCATGCATCAGGAGTGCGTCGATACCGTTCGACTCGAGGAGCCCGCGGATGAGTTCGGCTTCCATCATGCCCGATGCAGTTCCGACGACTACGTATTCGTCATTCATGATGTCTCCAATCGTTTGCTTGTAGTATAATGACTGGGCATTTTTACAGGTATAGTTTAACCCAAAATGACCCATCCTGTTGGCTACTCCCCAGAACGCTATTGGAACGAATTCGAAGTTCGCGATGCCGATCTTGATTTTATAGTCAATTTGCTTCTCGAACGAGAACGTCCTTTAACCACGAATGAGATGGCTTTAGCGCTTGTTGAACACCGCCTGGAGGTCTTGGAGCAGGAGGCGAGTGAGGCTGAGGATCCTTCAACACAAGTATATGTACCTAAGGAAGAGTACAAGGTCGGTGAAAAACTCCTCTTTACAGCCATTGGGAATATCACAGGTACCGTTGTTGGTATTCGTCCTGGTGAAAATCCCGAGTTAGGCCAATTCGACGTAGTTCAAGTAGAATTTGAAGGAGACGGCAGGACGCGAGAATTCGCTGCCAGGCTTGAGGTGCATAGTTTGAACGAACCGCCGGAAAGTCAAGCGGATGGGGACAGCACTGACACTCCAATGGAAATCCTTTCCACGTATGGCCTCCGTATCGAGGATAGATTGACGAATCGTTTCGACCTTGTGGATGATATTGTCCAAATAGCAGGGCGCTGGTTCCCCAAAGCGTTGCTGGTGGATTTTCATGAGGGACACCTCAATCTTGCTGAGGCCGTGTTGGATGTCGCTGGGGGTGGACCAGCGCCAACAGCGGAGCTACTCGAACATATCGAATCGGTTCCCGACATCGATCCATTGCTTGCGGAATTTTCACTTGATTATGCGCTTCAGGAGGATGATCGGTTCGATGAAGTAGGTCCTGCTGGCGAGGTGCTCTGGCACTTACGCCGACTCTCTCCACCGGAAGTCCTCTTTATCCCTCCCAGGTTGCAATATGATCCGATCCTTTACGACCGGTCAACATTGAGTGAAACACTCTTTACTTTAGAGCAGAAACTGGATGATGAACTAAGTCCTATTGCATCTTTGGGCGAAACTGCCGATGAAGTCGTTATCCCATTGCTTTTCCCACACTGGAGGGTTGGTGCACTGCCGTTGTCGACAAAGTTGTCACCCATGTTTCCTACCGCCTATGAAGCGCCTCGAATTCGCTTCATCCTGGTGGATGGACACAGTGGTGAGAAATTCCCAGGATGGGTTGTGCGTAAGCACCGTTACGTCTTCGGCCTTGATGAATGGTACCGGAAATATGAGGTTCCGGCTGGCGGATTGGTGAAGATAAGGAAGGGAGAAACGCCAGGGGAAGTGATCGTCGAAGCGATCGACCGCCGCAGGAGGAACGATTGGATACGCACTATATCCATCGGTGAAGGCGGCCGTATCGGTTTCACCATGCTCAAACAACCGGTGGGCACTGCATATGACGATTTGATGGTGGTGGGGCTCATCGATCCAATTGCGTTGGATGAGGCCTGGTTGAGAGGCAGCCAGAAAACCATGCCATTCGACCGTCTTGTGGCTCACGTTTTTCGCGAGTTGGCAAAGCTGAATCCGCAAAGCGCAGTACATGCGCAGTCGCTATATTCAGGGGTGAATGTCATCCGTCGCTCACCACCTGCACCTATCTTCGCCGAATTGATCTCACAACCCTATTACCTTCACGTAGGTGACCTGTATTGGCGTTTTGACGAGAGCGCATGGAGCCAGCCGTGACAACTGCCGACGCACCAAAGACCAAATTCCTCGTAAGGCCAACGCTGGATACGAAGTTCCATATCGATTATGACTGGTGGGATCGAGCGGATAGGGATCTGGAAGTGTACCTGCGAAGCCACCTCTGTGCGGAGCATCAGGAAGCTTATGCGGAGGTTGATGCGGCGGCCCTCGTTGACAATGTAGATGCAACGACTGGAGAGGTGACTCGCGTGCCCGGCATTCAAAACGTATTGATCACTCATTGTGCGCAGCAGCCCAACTATATCACTAAGCAAACCAGCCTCGTAAACGCCGTCTTCCGCATCTTTCTCGCCAGCGGTAATACACCGCTTTCTTCCAGGGAATTAGGAGAGAGATTGGGAAGATCGCCCACGATGGTCATGAGGACCTTTTCGAGCCCCCGAGTATACAAGGGAATTCGCCCGTATCAAGGTGATTGACCCACCCTCTGTTCCGCTTTAGAATAACCCCATGCCCCTGTAGCTCAATGGATAGAGCACCGGACTTCTAATCCGGCGGTTGTGCGTTCGAGTCGCGCCAGGGGCGCTTGGTTTTATAGCAAGATTCCTACAACCAAAGACCAATTTTCTTTCTGGAATTCCTGCTGGGCAATTTAATCTGTGTTGTTCACGAAAGGCGGCAGTGCTTTATTGTGTTTCCGGATACGTCGAACTTTCGGGGAAGTAGCCGTACCAGCCGAATTCGAAGGCTGTGGTAGCAAATATGGATTGAAGCCCGGCGCCTTTCAGTGGGCCTCCAATCGCAGTTCCAGAAACCACTTGCCAGATGCTTTTGGTTTCCTCATCCCGAAATATCCCATGATCTTTGGCGTCCAATGTGAAATTGAGCACTCGACCATCGAGTACCCGACTATAGACCAATCCCGTTTCGGTAGAGGCATCGAACAGTACCAGGACAGGGATCAAATTTACTTCATCCTGAACAATGAATTCTCTCTCTAACAAATCATATGGGTATGCACGTTCGTGATCTCCTATCCGTACTCCCAAGACCCGCTTCTTTATGGAGAAGTCCTCGCGCGGAATTTGGTGATCGATGACGCCTTCGTAAGGCGTGTTGTAATAACTTTCATAAGGATCCACATCGTAGCTTCCCCTTGGATTTTCAGAGTACGTTCCGCAATTGAATTCAGCGCAAGTCAATGCCTTGCTCAACACTTGACTTTCGGGATACTGTGAATACCACAATTCCCACTCAGTATGAATTGCTGGGAAATAGGAAAGTTATGATCCAGCGAGTGGCCCATCAATGGCTGCACCATAGAGCTGACTCCATAGGCTCTCCGTTTCCCTGTCATACATCACTAGAGTGTTGTGGAGCAGGCTCCCTGAAACACCGAATGACAGAGCCTCCTCCGAACTGTTTATCTCCCGGCTAAAAACTAATGCTGTATAGCATAATGGGCACCATGTGATTGCGACGGGCTCACCTCCGACAACATCATTGACAATTTCATGAGCACTCAAGATGGGGATCGGATACGCTCTCGCATCACCGTTGATGACGACACCAATCACTCGTTCATCGGATTCGAGATGCCGGTCCGCTTCCTCGGACCTCTCAAATTGTGGATCTTCTATGGCTTGGATGCTGTCGCGGGGCAACACTTTGATGATACTTTCTGGGTCAACTGCGGGAGCGGGAGGTAGTTCGCTCGGGACGTCTTGATGGATCCTTTCACTCTCAGCGAGGGTAGTTTTTCTGTATACGAAGAAAATGGATCCGATGATGGTCATCACGATCCCAATCCGGAATAGATTGAGGATCACGGATTGATTCCATATTGGTTGACTCTGCCCAACTGGGCTTTCTTCTTGTCCTGAAGTTTTACCGTCTGTCATTCAATAATCACTATTCAATCGGCGACTGACCTATAAGAAACTCAACTTTCCTTATTAAAGATTTAACCACAGTTAAACGTCACTTCTGCCCAAATGCCGTGGATGATCAGAGGATCAATCGATTGAGTCCAAGTTTGGTTATCGTGCTGATCTAGGTCTAGGTTTTTAGATTGTTAGGAGAGTTTGAAGAAGTAAGCCATGACGCTGCCAAGAGCAATTTGCAGCTTGAATGAATATCTGTTTCCGGGTTGCAATATCTTCCGCAATCTGAATTTAAATATTGGCCTAAAATCCATCACGATGGATTGCAAACCCAGACTCTCTTCGTTAAACACTATTTATTCAGTGATATAGTGCAACCATATTCTTGTAAGCACTATCCTTGGTCTTTCCGGATAAAGCATGCTATGACCTTCCTCTTACCAGTGGCCCATGCCGTGTAGAACGGGAGAAATACAAAGGAAGACGACCCATGATTTCCCACACAACTCGTCCGCTCGTTCGACATCGCCTGAGATCGCCTCGCGCAGCAGCGGTGGCAGGGATCGCTTTCGCACTCCTGATTGGAACGAGTCTGGTTTTAATTCAATCATCCATTCCTGCGGAACCTGCTGATGAAGGCCTCTGGCTGCTTGAGTATTCCAATAATGTTTCAGTAGCCGTCACATTAGTGCCATTCGCAGCGATCGCATTTCTTTGGTTCATGGGAGTCATCCGTGACCAATTAGGTGATCAGGAAGATCAGTTCTTTTCAACGATCTTATATGGAAGCGGATTGCTCTTCCTGGGAAGGCTGTTCGCCTGGATGGGTTCCATTGCTGCGATCCTGGCTAGCTATGCTGTTAAGTCCACTGCTTGGCTCGACAGCGGCGCCTATATATTTGCTCGTACGCTGATGAACGTGATGGGCGGTGTTGTGGCATTGCGCATGGCGGGGGTGTTCATGTTTTCTTCAGGGACCATTTGGATACGAACGGACGTGATGCCCCGCTGGCTCACCTGGCTCACCTATCTGGTGGCGTTGGGATTGCTCATTGGAGCAGGTACGCATCGAATACTTCGGATTGCATTTCCGATCTGGGTCCTCATCGTCAGCATTTTTATTCTTTGGGGGAGTTTGAGGAGGGAAAGGGAAGAGGAGAAGTGATTGTTTGACGTTGTTGTTCTTTCTCGGATCGATGTACAAGCTTAGATATAGGGTCGGAATATGCCGTCATGAAATCTATTCGTGAATCCTTGCGAAGGTTGGCGAACCTGCGGTTAACGAACCTCCGGTTCGCATAAACCTTCGCAAGGGTTGAAAAGGGAAACGAGAGAAAGTGCCGGATGGCACTTTTCTTGTATTAACCAATAAGATGCCCGGGGTCTTGCCGGATGAGAGCTTGTTATTTGGATTTAAAGTGATCTCGGGTTCATTCAGGAGAGGTGAAGATGGAGACAAAGTGGAAACTAGTTATCTTGATAAGTGTGATCGCAGCACTCGCTTTGGGTGGCCTTGCTGTGCTCACCAGCTCGATAGCCACAGCAAGCGGTTTAATTGAAAACGATTATTTGGCATTTGTGCCAATTGTATTGAATCAGCCCGAACCTCCGGTAATACCAACTGGAGAGTTAGTTCATTTCACACCGATTTGGGAGCTGGGTGCATCAACGGAGGATCCGACCGTTGGAACTGGTGGAACGATACAGGGATGGTACACGAAAGACGAGTATGGGGACGATACCAGGGTCCAATTAGAATTATTCATCCATGTCAAGGGGGGCACTCCAGGAATAGGCACTGGAACCTATGAGATCTATTTGCCGGATGAGATCGAGCCACCCTCAGATTGGTATGTCGGTCACGCAAACGCTTGGATTTCGGGTGGAGGCATCAGTGAATTTGATGGTTCGATAAAGTGGACGATGCGCAATACCGTTAAAGGACCTAAGTTGATCTTCACCTTTGATGGGCGTGAATGGTCGCCCACACATCCGAAGTTGTTCGCAGATCTGAAGTTGCGTGCGAATATTGAATATTGGTTGTAGGTGGCGGAACAGTACCCTTGCGAAGGTTGGCGAACCAAGGGTTCGCTTAAACCTTCGCAAGGGTTAATGGTTTAAGATGAAGTATTTTCACTAAATCCAGTTCACTTAAGGGAATTAATGGACCTTTCATTCACCTTTCAAAATCATCACTAGAGACAAAAAAATGCCATAATGCCGATGACAAGAAAGTGGCAACTTTCTATGATCCACTCAGCTACGGTCGCCTAGGGGCGACCGAATGCTTTAAATTGAGGTGGTGTGGGCTAAGTTTTAACGGTCACCCGCCAGTGCTCTGGCACGTTCCCAGGGGGGAAGGTCTTCCTTATCCGCAAGAATCTGCCGTAGGTCGTAAATCTGGTCCCGTAACCCAGCGGCTCGTTCGAATTCGAGTGCTTCTGCCGCTGCAAGCATTTGGTTCTCAAGCTCATCGATCAATCTTGAGAGCTCCTCGCTCGGCATTTGAGCTGGGGTAAATGCAGTATATTCAGCCTTGCTTTCAGCAAGAGCATGTTCTGCGACCTGGTCGGTGAGGTCACGGATCGCCTTCACAATGCTGACGGGTTCGATGCCATGAGCTTTGTTAAAGGATATCTGCTTCTGCCGTCGTCGCTCGGTCTCGTCGATGGCACGTCGCATGGAATCCGTGATTCTCTCTGCATACATGATCACCTTGCCGTTCAGGTGCCGTGCTGCCCGTCCAATGGTCTGAACCAGGGCGGTATCCGATCGTAAGAATCCTTCCTTATCGGCATCCAAGATCGCAACAAGTGATACCTCGGGCAGGTCGAGCCCCTCGCGCAGCAGGTTGATCCCGACGACGATGTCGTAGACCCCAAGCCGCAAGTCTCGAAGGATCTCCACTCGCTCTATGGTATCGACCTCTGAGTGTAGATAATGGACCTTCATGTCCATGTCGAGTAGGTAGTCGGAAAGGTCCTCCGCCATCCGTTTGGTAAGTGTGGTGACGAGCGCTCGCTCTCCCACCTCGACACGCCTGCGGATCTCAGCAACAAGGTCGTCAATTTGCCCAGCGATGGGGCGAACTTCCACGACAGGATCGACAAGGCCAGTAGGACGGATGATCTGCTCAACGACCTGAGACGCGCGCTCCAATTCATAAGGACCGGGAGTGGCTGACGTATAGATGACCTGACCAACGCGTTCCTCGAATTCATCGAAAGAAAGAGGTCTATTATCCAGCGCCGAGGGCAATCGGAATCCGTAATCCACAAGGTTTTGCTTGCGTGATCGATCGCCCGCATACATCCCGCGGATCTGCGGAACCGTCATGTGACCCTCATCGATGACGAGTAAAAAGTTCGGCGGGAAGTAATCGATTAATGTCCACGGAGGTGAACCGGCAGGACGCTGGTCAAGATGTCGTGAGTAGTTCTCAATGCCTGAGCAGTATCCAATCTCTCGGAGCATCTCCAGGTCGTAGCGGGTACGTTGTTCAATTCGCTGAGCTTCCAGGTATTTCTCCTCGGATTTGAAGACCTGGATTCGTTCTTCGAGTTCAACATCAATATCCGTAAGCGCAGCTTCTAACTTCTCTGCGTCTGTGATGAAGTGTTTTGCCGGATAGATCTTGATTTCTGACCGCTCTGACAGAATTTCACCTGTCAATGGATTGAATTCAACGATGCGCTCTGCCTCATCACCGAAGAAGCTGATGCGCAGACCATTTTCCTGGTAAGCGGGTATGATTTCCAGCGTATCACCTCGCACTCGGAAGGTTCCAGCCCTGAGGTCGATGTCATTCCGCTCGTATTGAATTTCTACAAGGTGCCGTAACAATGCAGACCGCCGATAGATCTCTCCTACATTCAATTCGATGACAACACGCCCGTATGCCTCAGGGTTTCCAATGCCGTAAATACATGAGACCGAGGCGACGACGATGACGTCATTGCGAGAAAGGACCGATGTCGTTGTCGAGAGACGTAAACGTTCGATTTCTTCGTTGATATCGGTTTCCTTCTCGATGTATAGATCGTGCCTGGGAACATAAGCTTCGGGTTGATAATAGTCGTAATAGGAAACGAAGTATTCGACTGCGTTTTCAGGGAAGAATTCCTTGAATTCTGCATATAGCTGGGCAGCAAGGGTTTTGTTATGCGCCATGACCAGGGTGGGGCGCTGGACCTGGTCAATGACGTTGGCGATGGTGAATGTCTTCCCGGTGCCAGTCGCGCCCAGAAGCACCTGGTGCTCATCTCCACGTTCGAGCCCAGCGACCAATTCTTCGATCGCCTGAGGTTGATCACCAGTAGGTTGGTAGAGTGAATGGAGGTTGAAATCCGGCATGATGGGTCGATCCTTTTACTCGAACAAATGGGCTATTATTGTATCATGGAACAGGGATCAGGAATTGGTGAATTAGGGATTGGGAATCAGGAACAGGTTGATAGACAATAAGGAAACTGGAAACTGGAGATTGGAGACTGGAGACTAAAGACTGGGGATTAGAGATTGGAGATTAAATACATTAGAGTAGCCAATGCGAAGGAAAACAGAGGTCAGAATTCACGATTAAAGTGAAGTGATTGATTTTCAAGATTTAGGTGTGGATTTATTTATGTCGATCAAGTTTTTGCCTGATAAATCTTCTCTTTCGCTAATTGATCCGCTGCCATAGCAGGGCTTATGCCTTGTTTCGCAGATTCATGAAAGATCATTTTTAGGGTTTCACCAATCTTGATGACGCGTTCCCTGGCTTTTGTGTTCGACCAATCCATTGCTTCAACCGCTATTAGGTAGATAGCACCTCCGGCATTATTGATGTAATCAGGAGCATAGAGGATGTTTCGTTGGTAGAGCGATTCGCCATCCTCAGGGCGATCGAGTTGGTTGTTTGCGCCTCCCGCGACGATTGTACAGCGTAGCCGAGGGATCGTCTCACTGTTGAGGATTCCGCCAGTCGCACAGGGTGCGAATACATCACAGGGTTCAGCGTAGACAGCCTCGGGTTCAACAAAAGGAAGATTGAACTCATTTTGAATCTCTTCAACTCGTATCGGGTTCATCTCACTAAACTTCACCTGACATCCGGCTTCAAGCAGCAGCTGTATAAGTGGTCTCCCCACACTACCTGTCCCTTGGACGAGTACGCTTCGGCCTGATAGATCGGATGATTTGAAATGGTGTTCGCAGCTTGCCTGGATTCCAGAGAACACACCAAGTGCGGTATGTGGTCCCGGGTCGCCATATCCGCCAGCCTCAGAGGGGCAGCCGAACACACCGGGATACGTTTCAGCGATAAGCGCCATATCGTCCGGATTGGTCCCGAGATCAGGGCCGGTTTCAAAAGTCCCATTGAGATTGTGAAGCAATTGGGCATACCGTTTGAGTAATCCAGTACGGGTTTCGTGATCGATATTATCCGGTACAGAGAGGACAGCTTTTGCGCCGCCGCGCGGGAAATCAACGCCAGCAAACTTATAAGTCATACCCTCCGCTAACCGCATTGCATCGCGTAACGCTTCATTGGGGTTGAGATAAGATTTCATCCGTGTGCCGCCTGTTGCTTTCCCAAGTGCAGTGGAGTGAATGGCTATGAAGATCCATGTTTCGGCAGCTTTGTCGTAACGGCATAATACGTACTCTCCATCCCAGTCCTTGATAAGTGTGTCCATGGTATTCGCCTTTCAATGGTCAAAAATCGGTTTATCAAATACTGCTGGTGATTTGTTCTAACAACCGGCGATAGTAAATGTAATTATTATAAGGAATTTCCGAACGAATGCGGCCATCCGCAAGTGGCAGGTAACCGCCGCTTTCTAACAGTGGCGGGATCTTGTCTTCTAATTCATGTTGGATCCTTTGTTTGTCGGAACGCAAGATGTCTGTATCAACTCCACCGATCAGCCTTAGATCCTCACCATACTCTGATCGGATAGAGCCATAATCCATCGCATCAGTTTCACATTCGCATGCCCAGAGGCAATTGATGCGCGTGTTCACTATGGAAGGCAGCAGGACCCTGGAGTTTGCATAGGTCCGCAGAATAATGACCTTCACACCAAAGCGCTCCACGGTGTCCAACACGGGTTCATAACTGTTCAGGACCAGATCTCGGTACATCGCCGGGGAGATCAGCGGTCCTCGATTGCTGCTGATAGGCTCACTGATAAGGATGGCATCCACCTGGACATCACGTAGGATCTTTTCGGCGATTAATACTGCGAATTCACTTTGAACCTTCATCATTTCACGTAGAAATTCAGGGTCGTCTTTGAGGAGTTCTATCACTTCATGGAATCTTCCCCATTCATCGACGCCCATTGATTGGAAGAATCCCCTGTGCAGTCGGAGTATCAGGATATGTTCGCGCTCACGCCAATCACGAACCTTTTCCTCCCAGTCGGCAGGTAATCGAGCGGGATCATCTGGATTGAGGTGATTCTTGTATTGAGCTAGTGAATTACGAGAGGTGGGCCATATATTAAGCGCTGGCAGTGGTGTAAGATCCGGTTCGATCTCTTCCCTCTGGTCGTAGTGAAATATATCTTCGAGGTTCTCATCTGGTAAGAGTCCCTGCTCCCGCCATTCCTTTATCACGTCATCTCTGATGCCCTCACGCAACAGCGGGACACGATCTGGGATTTCAAATGACATGGTTTTGTGGAATCGTTGTCGTGCGTTCATCAAACTGTACTGGTATTTTATAGCATTGTTATAGAGAACCTAAAGGAGATCGAACCATCGAAAAGTAGAAAGGTGCTCGTGGGAATCGAGGATTACCATGACGATTAATATTATCGTTTCACCGCGAGCAATGCGTTAATCCTCTCGCCTCGTAATGAGAGTTCCATGATCTCGTATTCATTGAATGCTTCGCCCAGTTCTTCTAATTTAAACAAATAGTGGGGAACACCTTTCTCCCATCCCACGGTGGGCACATAGGTGTTTGGTTCGATCTCAACACATTCATCCTCCGGATCCTTCCTTGCAGGTACAGTAATAAAAATGACGCATCCATCCGCAGTGACGCGCTTGATCTCAGAAATGGTTTGGTAAACTTTCGGTCGGAACTGGTGATGGATCACCTGAGTGGAGAGTAAACCGTTGAACACCTCATCCTTGATTGGAAAATGATCTCCAATATCCGCCAGAATGAGTGAGGCTGATTGTTCTTCTTCCTTCAACCACTCCTGCGCCATCCCTAGTGCGGTTGGTGAGTTATCCATTCCGCAGACATTGAAACCAGCCTTTGTCAGGTGGACAACATGTCTACCACTCCCACAACCTAGGTCGAGGAGATTGGTGCAGCCGTACTTCTTATAAGTTGCAACGAGATCATTGAATCTAGGGAACGGCTCGGTGAATAATCTTCCTTCCTTCTTGAATATCCGGTCCCAAACCGAGGCGTCAGAACCCTTGGACTTATTCTTCATGAGAGTGGTGAATCTGTCTCTCCAAATGCAACAACTTTATCCTTGCCGGTTTCCTTGGCGAAGAGAAGTGCGCTTTCTACGGATTGAAGCAGTTCCTTTGTTTCATGGCCTCGATCAGGAAACAAGGTGGCTCCAATTGATATGGATATGGGGTACTCCCAGTCCCGAGAAGCTATGTGAATCGATTTACGTAGTCTCTCAGCGATGAGACGAGCTTCGGACATCATAGTATCCTGTAACAGAATGAGAAATTCATCGCCGAAGCGCCATCTTGCAATGAAGTCGTTGGGCCTCAACTCGTCTTGGATAATGGTGCCCATGTTGCGAATCATTTCATCGCCTGCTTGATAACTGATCTTGTTGTACTGTTTCAAGTCATCACCATCAACGAGAAGAATGGTTAATGGTTGGTTCAGTTCCCTGGCTTGTTGGATTGCTGCATCGAGCTCACTCATGGCTGCGTGCAAATTAGGTAGGCCTGTAATTGAATCGGTGAAGGCTAGATGCCGAGATTCATCCAGCATAGCTCCAAGAGCTACCATCCTTCCTACTAGATCGTTTATCAACCCACTGAAATCGACTGAGGGTTCCATTGCAGCTGCATTAAAGGTTTTATGGGCTTGATCAGGTTCCTGTTTCAAATCGATTAGTGCCCCGTAGATTACTCCGAGGACATCCTTCGGGGAGATTTCCTCAAGGCCTGTGTAATGGATCATCGCTACGAAAGCTGCCTGAGGTTTAAGTTTAACCAACTCTGCCTCGGTTTTAAGCCTTTCTATGGCACTTTCAAATAAATGGTTGTGGCTTTCTGGTGAACCTTCGGTGATCACACCGACGAATTCATCACCTCCAAGCCTATACACTTCAGCTTCCGCCTCTTCAAGAAGAACGAGAGCTGCCCATCGGAGCGCTACATCACCTGCATCATGACCATGGGTTGCATTCAGCTCTTCGAGATTCATGATATCGAGCGATATCAATGTGAAAGGTGGAACAGTTTCAAGGTTCGAAAGGTCGAGTAACCATTCGAAGAAAGCAAGTGTGTTCCCAACACCCGTTAAAGGATCCGTTCGTAAAAACTGAGGTGCATCTTTGATCGCGTTATGCTTTTCCAAGTCCGTTACCTCCGAGAACCAAACTACAGCTAAGACTACGGGTCAGGTCGATTTACACATTATCTGGAGGACTAGTAGAGATGTAAATTGGGTTGCTATAAATCCATCCACGTTGTTTTCCTTTGAATTCGATAAATGCTTCGATCCTATAAGCTCCGGGATCTGTTGCAGTATAGATTACATTCTCCTGATCGTGCCACTCACCGATTTTGTGTCCATTTCGGATTAAGTGGAGAGAAGTCCGCTGAGGTAGCTTTACCTGTAAGGTCACACCGAAGCGGGAAATGAACCTGTCACCCATCATTCCCATTCCTTCCTCACCGGCTGCTGTAAAACGAAAACCTCGGGTTGATGCTGGCAGGTCGTATCCAACAAAACAATGACCAGATCGAATGGCATTGAAGATCCGCCGTCGGTCAATTTCAACATCCCCTATCAATGGCTCTTCCAGAAGAACGTGGGTGTTGACGGTTTGGAAGTGAAACTCAAAAGGGAATAGGATTCTGTTGATTGGGCCTACCTTCACAGGGAACGCATGTGCATCGGCACCACCGATAGCGACTACACGTCTTCCGTCCGATAAAAGCGAGTCCCAACGTTTGATCGCTTGTGGGAATGGGCCTGTCGCGATACGCGATGGGTTGAAAGCATAGTAGAGGGCTTTTACGAAAGAGCTTAAGTGTGATTTGAATTCGGACATGTAATTCCAAAGCTCCAAACCGGTATAGCCCTCAATGTCCCAATCAACCCACGAGAGGTCAGGTTGATCGAATGCCGGTGCTACAGGATCGGTCGGATGGGCCAAGAACGCAAAACCACCAAATTGGTTTACTGCGTTGATCAATTCTTGGGGATCACGCGCTCGCTGTGATAGTTCCTTACCGGTTTCATAAATGAGGAGATGGTTCTTTTGGGGTTCTCGAATTTGATCATGGACCTCCTCACCAACAAGAAGCAAAACGCGTTTATTACCCAAGGTTCGATAACCGTCCATACCACCAACCCAGACATTGTGGTCTGTGACAACGACGAAATCGATTCCAGCCTTAATGGCTGCCAGGGCGATTTCCTCATGCGAAACATGACCATCTGAGTAAGCTGTGTGAAGGTGCAGATTTCCAACATACTCGTAGGTCACGAGGATTCTCCAATTTGCCTAACTGTGAAAGATAAGACTTCAAAATCTGGAGAGGACACGAATTGCGTTACGACCGCCATCTCCAGGTGTGATCAACCTCGCGCCAGTATAGGCGCAAACGCCAATGAGTTGTTGGCGTTGACCAGAGGTTAGAGGGGCAAGATGTGTGACAACCATTTCAACTTTTCCGTTGACAAGAGCATCAAGAAGGACCATCCAGGCTTCTCCTGCAGGTCTTTCATCCATAAGGATGCTGAGCTCGTCTGGATCGAAGGGACCAATGATATCGTTGAGCTCTTTAATAAAACCGTTGTCAGGATGTAGCCACCGGAATGGGTTGATCTCATCCTGTGGTTCCAGAGGATGTCGATCAACCATGTATACGACGATGGGCTCTATATCGTTGTCCTCTACTGATAAATGCTGCACTACCGACTCCCTCCCGGCAAGAATATCATATCCACAAAATTGGGGATAGAGGGTTTTATTCGGTACAGGGAATTGACAATTCATCTTGAATTGTGGTGGCAAATTGTTGGATGTGATCAGGTTTCCAACGACGCCGATCTGAAAAATCCCAGCGGTATAATCGAGATAGGAGTATTCCTTAATCTAGTGGAGTGAGGTATCGTGGAAAACAGTGAAATCGCCGATGTTTTCGAAAGAATTGCCAACTTGCTTGAGATCAAAGGCGAGGCCGTATATCGCGTGAGGGCGTATCGGCGAGCTTCAGAATCCATCCGGGCGCAGCCTCAAAGCATGAGTAGTATTTCAGACAGCGGTGATCTATCGGAGATCCCGGGTGTGGGAAAAGCCATCGCAGAAAAAATTGGTGAGTTATTAGAGAAAGGGAATCTCGAATTTTATGAAAGACTCACTGCTGATGTTCCTGAGACATTACTTGACGTGTTGGATGTTCAGGATATTGGTCCGAAGAAGGCAGCCCTTTTCTGGAAAGAACTCCAGATTGAGACGGTGAGTGATCTAGAGGAAGCGGCTAAAGCAGGGAGGTTAAAGGAATTACCCGGGATCGGAGAAAAATCGGAAAAACGAATCATCGCAAACATCGAAGCGCAAAAGCAAAGGCTTAGCGATCGCTTCCAAATCGGAGAAGCATTACCGATTGCGGAGTCATTGCTCCAGCGAATTTATGAGCTACCTGGAGTGGAGGAAGCTCAACTTGCTGGAAGTCTTAGGCGATGGCGCGAGACCATCGGTGATCTCGACATAGTGGTCGGCACGAATGAAGCTTCTGGAGTATTAGAAACCTTCTCCGAGTTACCAGAGGTCGAGCGTGTGTTGGGTTTGGGAGATGTGAAGGCGAGCGTTGAATTGAAAGGTGGATTAAGGGCTCAGCTTTGGGTCCATCCACCTGATAAGTTCGGATCAGCGCTTCAGTACGCTACTGGCTCGCAAGACCATAATGTACATTTGAGGGAGATTGCATCAAGTAACGGACTTTCTCTATCGGAACATGGATTTAAGCGAGATGACGGTTCCGAGTTCCTCTGCGCTGATGAGGTTTCACTCTACCAAACCCTTGGAATGGAATGGGTACCTCCGGAGTTACGTGAAGATCAAGGAGAGATCCAGGCTGCGTTGGAGCGGAGACTTCCGGAATTGGTCAATGAAGAAGCTTTGACGGGTGAGCTACATTCGCATTCCGATTGGAGTGATGGCCACGTGACCATTGAGGAAATGGCTTCAGCGTCTTTGGATATGGGATTGAATTATTTAGTTATAAGCGATCATTCTCGCAGTTTAGGGATTGCAAACGGTTTGAGTATTGACAGGTTGAATGAGCAAAGAAAAGAAATCAATCGTGTTCAACGCAAGCTTGGTGATTCGATTCGATTACTTCATGGTTCTGAAGTTGAGATCCTGGCAGATGGGCGCCTGGATTATCCCGATAGCGTCCTTGCAGAATTGGACATTGTCATTGCATCGGTCCATTCATCATTACGCCAACCTCGCGAGCAGATCACGCAGAGGTTTCTGAACGCGATTCAGAATCCTCATGTAGATCTTATCGCTCATCCATCTGGAAGGTTGATCGGTAGGAGAGATCCAGCGGACATCGACATCGAACAGATCCTCGCCGCTGCCGCGGAGAATGGTGTGATCCTCGAGATCAATTCTCATCCCGATCGTCTTGATCTGAACGACCTTCATTCGAAACGTGCTCTTGAACTTGGATGCAAGCTTGCCATCACCACGGATGCTCACCGACCTGAACATCTTCAACTTCGGCGCTACGGAATTGGTGTCGCTCGACGTGCATGGGCATCTTCGGAATCGATAGTGAATAGCTGGCCCAAGGAACACATTATTGATTGGTTGAACTCGCGCGGTTGATGATCCCGCAACCTCCTTTCTGCAGCGGGGTTGATTCGAACAGAGGCCATTTGTACAAACGCTATTCGTAATAGGAGGGGCGATGTCTCGTATAGCAATCATTACGGACAGCACTGCGAACCTTCCGGGAGATCTTATCGAACGTTACCAGATCGGGATCGCGCCACAGGTGCTCATCTGGGAAGGTGAAACATTCTATGATGAAGTGGACATCACCGCGGACGAATTTTACAAGCGCTTGCAGACTTCAGACGAAGTACCGACAACCTCACAAGCCACAATTGCCAGCTTCCTCGAGCTATTTGAGCCACATGTAAAGGTTGGAAACCCGATCGTAGCTATTTTGGTTTCAGATGAACTCTCTGGGACGATCCAATCAGCAGTTCAGGCGAAAGAGAGCTTTCCAGGCGCAATCATCGAGATTATCGATTCTAGGTCGATTGCCATGGCAATGGGATTCCAGGTGTTGGCAGCTGCGCGTGCAGCCGAGGAGGGTAGGAGCTTTAACGAAGTCGTCGACGTCGCCGAACAAGCCAAGGATAGAACAGGTGTTGTCTTCGTCGTAGACACGCTCGAATATCTGCACAAGGGAGGGCGAATCGGTGGAGCTGCAAATTTATTAGGAACTGCGCTCAGTTTGAAACCGCTTCTCCAAGTAAATGATGGAATCGTCGATTCGCTTGAAAGGGTTCGAACGAAGGCGAAGGCCTGCGACCGACTTATAGATATCATCGACGAGCGAGTTTCCGACCAACAACCTGTAAGGATCGCTGCTTTACATGCCGCTTCTCTCGATGAGGCTGAAGCTCTCCTCGATAAAACGAAGGATCGTTGCAATCCGGATGAACTCATGATTACGGATGTTGGCCCGGTCGTCGGTACTCACGCCGGTCCAGGCACGGTGGGGATTGCATATTGTGCCGGTATTTAACACTAAGATACTGAATGCTGTTATGATGACTTAAATGGGGGATGTTCGATGGTTCTTCACCTAAATTACACAAAAGAGATAAAAGTGGTAGAATAATTTGGGCAACGGTGAACCAATTTTTTCGTTGTGTCGCACATGGGGTTCAATACAGCGGGATTAATAATTCAACCAAAAATCGCAGTGTATCGGGGGGATTGAACGAGTACATTTGACCGGCATCCAATGCTGGGGATGGAGGCTGAACTCAGGTGAAAGAGCGGAACATTCTCGCAATCGTCATTATCGCTCTTCTATTGATTACAGCAGGTTACCTTGCAGCAACCAATTTGAACATCATGCCCACGGAGGCAGCGACACGCGCGGTGCTGGTCGATCAACTTGCGGGTTTTCTCGTCGGCGTCGCAACTGTCGTCTTTTTGCTTGTGGAGGGCGCGCTCATCTATGCTGTGATCAAGTTTCGTAGGAGGAAGGGCGATGAGAGTGATGCCGTACCCAATTATGGCAATACGACTCTGGAGATCATTTGGACCGCAATCCCGGCTATTATCGTTGTCGTCATCAGCGTGTATTCATTCAGGGTGCTTACTGCCATAGAAGAACCCAGTGAAGATGAAATGGTTGTCGAGGTCATTGGTAGGCAGTTTGTATGGTTATTTCAGTACCCAGAATACGGCATTTCATCACAAGAACTCCACCTAATCATTGACCAGCCTGTTCGATTCGAAATCACATCGGAAGATGTCATTCATTCATTTTGGATCCCTGAATTTCGCGCAAAAAGGGATGCTACCCCTGGACAGATCTCCGATCTGCGCGTGACACCAACGAAGGTAGGTGTCTACCCTATCCGTTGCGCAGAATTATGTGGCCCCGGTCATGCAGCCATGAACACGGTTGCCATTGTGGAAAGCGAGGAAGAATTCCAGGCATGGTTGGAGCAGATGATTGCACCATCAGAGACTGTAGATGACGAGGTCATTGAAGTAGTCCAGTTGGTTGGGCGCGACATCTTCACTCTTCAAGGTTGTGGTGCTTGCCATATCTTAAGCGACGCTGGAATGACGGGCGTCGTCGGCCCCAGTCTGGATGGTATAGGTGCTCGAGCAGGAGGGATGATCTCAGGAATAAGCGCGCGACAGTACATTCTCAAATCCATCACAGCGCCAGATTCGTTCATTGTCGAGGGATACCCCACAGGCGTTATGCCCACAGATGTAGGGGAACGATTGACAGAGGAGGAATTGGATACCCTCGTCGATTATCTACTTGAACAATAAGTCGACATTGTAAGGACCAGGAGAGCCATGTCCATGACCACGGATGTAGAAACAATCCCCAAGAGTAATTGGCGCCGTTATTTGACCTGGAATACGGATCATAAAGTCATTGGCGTTCAGTACTTCGTCACGAGCTTCATCTTTTTCATTCTTGGCGGTTTACTGGCGATGCTCATTCGTGCTGAACTGGTACAGCCAGGCATAGACTTGTTAGACGGCACGCAATACAACCGGGTGATGACCAACCATGGCTCCATTATGATCTTCCTTTGGATCCTTCCGGTCCTCGCTGGTCTAGCAAATTATGCCGTGCCATTAATGATCGGTGCTCCCGATATGGCATTCCCCAGGTTGAACGCGGCATCCTACTGGGCGTTCTTACTTGGTGGTGTACTGATGATCGCTAGTTTCTTCTTCGGTGGAGCCGATGCAGGTTGGACCGCATATGTGCCTCTTTCCATCGTTGCACCTGACGGAGAGACGGTTTGGGCTGTATCCGTCATCGTGCTGGGAATTTCATCCACCATGGGCGCTCTCAATTTTCTTACCACCATTGTGACCATGCGTACTGAGGGGATGAGCATTTGGCGGTTACCGCTTTTTGTCTGGAGTATCATCGCGACCTCACTCTTGATCGTCATCGCCACTCCGGTATTGACTGCAGGCTTGATCATGGTCGCATTGGATCGGATTGCAGGAACCGTATTCTTCGATCCTTCGGCGGGTGGCGATCCCATCCTTTATCAGAACGTCTTCTGGTTCTATTCGCATCCAGCGGTCTATATCATGATTTTGCCCGGAATGGGTATTGTTTCAGAGATTTTTCCGGCTTTCTCCCGTAAACCGATCTTCGGATACAAAATGATCGCTTTTTCGAGCATGGCGATCAGTGTGCTTGGGTTAACGGTTTGGGCGCACCATATGTTTACAAGCGGGATGGATCCGAGGTTGCGAGTGCCATATATGATCACCTCCATGATCATCGCAGTACCAACAGGTGTGAAGATATTCTCATGGTTGGCAACGATTTGGGATGGAAAGATCCAATTCAAGACTCCCATGCTCTTTGCTCTTGGTTTTATTTCCATGTTCGTGATTGGTGGAATTACAGGTATTTTTCTTGCCGCCATTCCTTTCGATATTCACGTTCATGACACTTACTTCATCGTCGGGCACCTGCATTTCGTCCTCTTTGGAGGCTCTGTTTTAGCTGTGTATGCAAGCCTCTATTACTGGTTCCCGAAGATCACGGGCCGGCAATTTGATGAAGGTCTTGGGAAGGTTCACTTCTGGCTTACTTTCATTGGGACTAATCTTTCTTACCTTCCCATGTTCGCTGCAGGGGTCCTTGGAATGCCCCGACGAGTGGTTGATTATGCGCCCGAGTTCAGCATCTACAACTCGCTGGCAACGGTAGGAGCAATTATCCTGGCAGTCTCGACATTGCCTTTTCTCTACAACGCCATTGTGAGCTGGGCAAGAGGACCGAGGGCATCTTCCAACCCATGGCGTGCGCTCACACTGGAGTGGCAGACTTCATCGCCTCCACCCGAGCACAACTTCGAGGAACGTCCAGTCGTGACGCATGATCCTTACGATTACGGATCCGATGCAGCAGGAGAAATTCTTTCCGAAACTTTGCCAGCAGCTGGGGATTAGAACAAGAGAATAGGATGGAAGGTATGTTAAGTTTTGCAATTGGAAGAGTTCCTGCGCACGAGGTACTAACAACTTTCAGCAGGAAGATGTCAGAGTTTTTAGGGGCTGTAAGATGACAGAAGCGCAATTTGTTGCAGAAGAAGATCAATTTGCAGCTGGTCACGCGTTAGGTATTGATCACCGCAAGTTGGGAGTGTGGATCTTCATCGCGTCTGAAGTCATGTTCTTTGGTGGTCTTATCGCTGCTTTTCTTAACTTTAAGGTTAAGAACCCATCTCCCGAAGCTGCATTATTGGATGTAACGCTTGTCGGAGTCAATACATTCATACTGATCACCTCTAGCTTCACAATGGTCCTTGGGATGGATTCGATTTGGAAAGACAAAAGAGGGAGATCAGGTTTTTTCCTGGCATTGACGGCTTTTTTAGGCGTTCTATTCTTGGCCGGACAAGCATATGAGTTTGGCAAACTCCATGGTGAGGGAGTAACACTCAGCAGTAGCGTATTTGGCTCTAGCTTCTATACGTTGACAGGATTTCATGGATTGCACGTTTTTGTTGGGGTCTTGTGGGCTTTGAGGAATCTGGTGAAAACGCTGCGTGGTGGTTACACGGTTTCAAATGCAATTGGGATTGAAATTTTCGGTCTGTATTGGCATTTCGTCGACATCGTGTGGATCGTCCTGTTTACGGTTATTTACTTGATTTGAGGAGTGAGGGAATGGAAGAACAAGTTGAGCATCCATCGCATTTGAGAGCATACATCCTTGTGTTCCTCGTGCTGGTTGTGATAACGGCCATTGAGTTAGGCTTGACTTTGTCTGGATATGGAAGTGCGCTCCTCTTCATTTTATTATCGCTTGCGAAGGCAGTCCTCGTTGCTGCATTCTACATGCATCTCAGATATGACAAGATATTCTATACATATATCTTATTGCTTCCTTCCGCGATGTTTGTGCTTTTTGCACTTCTGACCGTGGCAAGCTAGGTCAGAGTTCTCCCAAATGCTCCTTGAAGGTGCAAATCGATTCAATGACAGTAAGTGGTCCCGCGTCTTCCGCTGGGCTTTACTCTCCTTAACTCTTCTTACGTGGTTAAGGATTATCTCAGGAAATACACTCACTCTGCTTGATACAAATTCCCTGATAGGAGTTCATCCAGGGAGGGAATTTGCATTCGAACTCCTTTCGGGATTGAAGGTATGGTTCATAGTACCTTCATTGATACTTACTTCCTTGCTTCAACTCTATGCACTCCTCTCGAAACCAAGGAACTCATGGTAGACACCCACCATTGTAATAACCGCCGTTCTCCATTTTGGCCTTCTTTATAATCAAACTCTACTCGGTGGAACAGAGAAATCTGCGCTTCTCAATATCTCCTTCTTCAGTATTGATTTGATTATTATCGGAATATTTTCATCCTTGGCATCCGTTGTTGTTTTCAAACCAAAAGCTGAGCATGCCAACCTCAGAAACGTGATCAAGGATCGACGTTCTCGATTGACCCTATTGACGGGAGCTGTTGTTTTGATTCTCCTGATAAGTGGGAGAGTGGTGACAGAATTCAATGCGAACTGCTCGGAGTGGCCATTATGCCAGGGGCATCTCTGGCCAGAGCTGTTTAGCGA
>JABAOH010008323.1_pt2 | contig 95881 bp, 88 predicted proteins | sample 7062181 | NCBI WGS metagenome assembly JABAOH01 (sample SAMN14538630, study PRJNA623070) | marine sediment metagenome | biome: marine biome [ENVO:00000428]; feature: marine pelagic biome [ENVO:01000023]; material: deep marine sediment [ENVO:00002113]; isolation source: pool of 5 deep marine... | reverse complement strand
GTGGCCGCGTCCCACTCTTTGACGGTATAATCATAAGTCGGAGACACGATTTTATCCCCTGCCGCGTTGTACACCGCGCTGCTTACAAATTCCCTATCCCCCCGGGGAAAAAGATTCCTTTCATGGACCCGCGACATGTCGAATACCGCTGCCAGATACCGCCCTCCAATTCCACCGTATAACCGGCTGCACCTCACCCCATTCAACACGACCCGCGATAAATCCAATCGCGATAAATACGCCCCACTTAACTCCCCCCTGACCTCCTGCCAGGTACTCACCACATTCCAGACCGCATACCCCACTTCTTCGCCAAACTTCCCCCGGCAACAATCCACTAACCCATGCAACTTGTTCCCTTTATCGATGTCGCTCTTCCACCCTTCTCCTTCCACCACATACGGCTTCGCATAATGCTCTTCTTCGATCTCTCCCATCATCCGCCGAACAAAATAACTCAAACACCGATCTTTCATTACTTCGGGTATCCTTCCACCATCGGCCATTCCCATCTCAATCTCATTCAATAGATGCATTGCTGCAAAAAAATCCCGGAAATCCTGGTGAAGAAATCGAAAGGATTCCCCTTCCTTTACCAGCATATGCAGCTCTTCGCAAAAAATTCTTTTCAATTTCGCGGCCCTTTTTCGCCGCTCCACATCATGCGCACCCTCTCCCAATGGCAGATTTTCAACATATTCATCGAATTCACCGTAGGCATTGAAAAAATCATCTTGCGAAAACCGTTTACAAATAAAATCGATATGGCCTTTGATTTGAGCGTTGGTAAAATCGAATAAACCCGCTTTTTCCATCTCGAAGCCCAACGCCGGCAGGAAAAATTTCAAAAGAAATTTATAATAATAAACCTTTTCCCGGTCCTCACCCAATCGCTCCCCCAGGTTCCCCACTTGCGCTTCCATGACGTTCCACAACAACTCGCCCACGCTCTCCACCCTGTCCTTGAAACAACAGTGCCCGGATTCACGGCTCTTGATTTGCACCTCGCATGTGGCCGCATACAACGTTAACATCATGGGATTCCCAATCAATTCCAGGAACCGCGCCTGACCCGGTATGCCCAGATTTTTTTCCTGCAAATACGATTCCACCTGTATTTTTTCCAGTTTCATCAGGCGAACCAGGCTCCAATTCCCCCACTGGTATTGACCCCGCATATCGAACCGGCTGGTAAGCACGATCCGGGTTCCCGGGCACTGTTCCATGATGCGCTTTATTTCCAGCAATAATTCCTTTTTTTCCACAGTGATCTCATTAAAACCATCCAACATCAGGGCAATTCGCGGCTTAAACGCGTCTTCCGGCACCGATTGCTTCATGGCTTCCCATATTTCTTCTATTGACGTGGAAGAATCGCAGTAGTTTTCGCGAATATAGTTTAGAATAAATCCCTGGCGATTCTCTTCTTTAACCTGGTTGAATTCGTTCAACGCAATAAACACCGGGACCGGTTCATCCTTTTCGTTGGCAATCCGGTCTAAGAGGGATTCCCACAGCCGGACCAGCGAAACGGTTTTACCCATGCCGCCGTCTCCGACGATAACCGCATGCTTACGCGACTGTTTCCACGAGTGCGGCAGCAGGGTAATGACCGTCTCATCTTTGTCGTACCCCTCATCGTCGCCGGAAACGGACTGCGGCACCCATTTATCTTTAGTATCCGTCCGGCTGAGGATCAGGTCTTCGATGTGCAGCATACGGAACCGCCCGTTTTCCCCTCTTAACCGTTCATAATATGTCCGGGAACCGCGCAAAATCCGTTGGAGCACCTCGTCCTTTCTTCCATATTCCTGCAATAAATAGAGAGTTAAATCGTCTTTTAAGTATTCCTTAAATTCCCCGACTGTATTGTATTGCTTGAAAAGCACTTTGTTTTCTTTTTCCACTTTATCTTTGAAATCCAGTACTTGCCTGTATTGTTCATTTTCCGGCGAAAATTCCTTTTTAATTTTAAAGTAAAGGAATATCTTTTTCTTTTTTTGGAGGGCGAGTCGGTATTCGTGTACGGTGAATTTGCCCAATTTCGAGTAGAACAAAACCAGGACGATATCGGATTTTTCCAGTAACGGATCGATCTCTTCCTGGATGGTTTTGCCGTTATATGAACCGGAAGGCAGGTCGGTTTCCCACTCAACTATTTCAAGATTTAAATTTAAGTGTTTTAAAGCCTTTCCCAATTTATTGATGATAGGGATGGCGTGTTGGCGTTCTTTTTTTAAATCGCTTCCCGAAGCCACAAAAATTTCTATTTTGTTCATCCCGTCTCCAATGTTTTATTATACTATGAATCGTTATCATTTTTCAATAAAGGGGACGGCGTCCCCACCCTATAGGCTTTGTTCATGACATTTGAAAGATACCAGACGGAAAACCGTTGTTTTTTTTAGCGCATTTTGCAGAGTATTAATAAATAAGGACAACAGTTAAGCTCCAGCCACAAGCCGTAAGCCACAAGCAGATCGGAGTGTATAGAGACGACAGTTCCCAGGTGTAGGATTAGCGATATTTACATTAATAACCTTTTTACCTTCGTTATAAACGTCAGGGCCTACGGGAAAAAGGCATAAAAAGCAGTCTGCTTATATATAAAAACCAGTACTGCTTTTTAGCAAAAAGCAGTCTGCTTTTTGGGCTTTGTTTGACCTCTACACCATTTTTAATTAGGATATAATCTTATTTCCATTAGAAGCCGTTTGGTTTTTTATTATTATAGGCTGAACCATAGGGTGTTAATTGCAAAAAGGACTCCATTGATATATAATCATTTTGGTGATGCAATGAGTAAGCAAATAAATTGGAGAATAAAAGATGACAGACAGTTCGGATGCCAAAACCCTGGATGAAGAGGAATTAAGTAATGAGTTGAACTGTAACGGCTGCGGTGCTGTGCTGCATTTTAAACCGGGTACCGAAATGCTCAAATGCCAATACTGTGGTGCTGAAAATCCCATTGAAGAATCCGAAGAAGTGATCGAAGAGATCGATTATAAAAAATTTATCGATGAAAAATTGGATAAGGAAGAAAAGATCGAAGTGGTTTCGTTGCAGTGTTCCGCGTGTGGAGCAGCCATTACCCTGGACCCCAATATCATCTCTGATCAGTGTCCTTACTGTGCATCCCATATTGTGGTTAAAAGCGGCAGCACCAGCACCCTGTTAAAACCCAAATCCCTGCTGCCCTTTGTTGTTGATAAGAAAAAAGCAGGAGAATTATTCCGGGCATGGATAAAAAAACTCTGGTTCGCGCCGTCAGACTTGAAAAAAGCCGATGTGGTGAGGGAAAAAGTAAATGGTATTTATGTACCTTATTGGACCTATGATGCCAAAACCTATACGTCGTATACCGGTCAACGGGGAGATTATTATTATGAGACAGTAACGTATACCACCACAGAGAGCGGTAGAACCGTTACCAGGACCCGCCAGGTTCGCCGTACCCGCTGGACGTTTGCATCCGGCAGCGTACCCAACAATTTTGACGATATCCTGGTGATTGCCAGTCATTCCCTGCCCAAAAAATACAGCGAACGACTGGAACCCTGGAATTTAGGCAATTTAGTGTCCTATAATGATAAATACTTAAGCGGATTTCGCAGCGAATCTTACCAGGTGGATGTGACCACCGGACTCAACGAAGCCAAAGAAAAGATGATACCGGTGATACGACAGACGATTCGCCGTGACATCGGCGGCGATGAACAGCGGATTTTGACCATGAATACGGCTTACAATGATGTTACCTTTAAACATATTCTTTTGCCTATCTGGATCAGTTCATATCGGTTTAAGGATAAGGTGTTCCGCTTTTTGATCAACGGCCAGACCGGTGAAGTACAGGGCGAGCGGCCGTGGAGCGTACTGAAAATCGCACTGGCCGTCCTGTTTGTCATCATCGTCATTGTGGCGATTATAATCCTTACCCAATAGTTTTGCCTTCAGCTTCTTCACTTAACACTAAATGATTTTTGATTACTTATTGACTTGACTATTATTTTATGGTATAAATCATGCTATTACAGATAGGAGTTAATCATGTTTGCAATTCTTGAAACAGGTAGTAAGCAATACAAAGTTGAAGAAGGCGATGTGCTTGAAGTTGAGCTTTTAGACAAAGAGAAGATATCTGAAGACAATAAAATTGATTTTGACAGTGTACTCCTGGTAAAGGTCAAAGACAAGGAGCTGCACATTGGTCAGCCTTTTGTTAAAGATGCCAGGATTACGGCATCGGTGTTGGAGGAACTCAAAGCCCCCAAAATTATCGTTTTTAAGAAAAAACCCAAAAAAAAGTTCAAAAGAACCAGGGGGCACAGACAGAAACTTCATCGCATCAAGATCGAAAAAATCGAAATCAGTACCGGTAAAAAGGTTACAAAAGCAGAGGCAATTGAAAAGAAAGAACCGGTTCAGACCGAAGCTAAAACAGAAAAACCTCAAAAAGCAGAAATAACTAAAGAAACTAAAATAGAAAAACCCAAAAAAGCAAAAGTAAGCAAAGAAGCTAAAAAAGAAAAGCCCAAGAAAGCAGAGGTAACCAAAAAAACCAAAACAGAAAAGCCTCAAAAAGCAGAAATAACCGAAGAAACCAAAACAACTGCAAAACCAAAAAAAGCTGCAAAAACTCAAAAAACGAAAAAGACTGAAAAAGCAGAAGCAGCAAAAAAGACCGAAAAACCGAAGAAAACGAAAAAAGCAGAAACAACTAAAAAGACCGAAAAAACGGGAAAGTCTGAAAAGGAGAAAGAATAATGGCACATAAAAAATCCGGCGGTAGTGCAAAAAACGGGCGCGATAGTATTTCCAAACGTTTGGGTGTAAAAAGATACGGCGGCCAGCTGGTAAATGCCGGTTCCATTATTGTCAGGCAAAGAGGAACAAAGTTTAAACCAGGTAAAAATGTAGGAATCGGGAAAGATGATACACTGTTTGCACGGGCCTCCGGGGTTGTTCGATTTATTACCAGAAATAAAAGAAAATTTGTAGAGGTTGAAGCCAATTAAACGTTTTATTTTCCTGTTAGACCAACTGCTGACAAGAACCGGGGGGTTATGTTTGTAGATACTGCTAAAGTTAACTTTGTCGCCGGCAAAGGGGGAAACGGGTGTGTTAGTTTCAGGAGAGAGAAGTTCATACCCAAAGGTGGACCCGATGGCGGGAATGGTGGAGACGGCGGAAGTGTTGTCTTAACCAGTAAAAGAAATATCAACTCCTTGATTGATTTCAAATACCTGGACTCTATCCAGGCAGAAAAAGGTGACAATGGCAAAGGAGCTAACAAAACCGGCAGAAATGGAAAAGATAAAATCGTAGAAGTACCAGCAGGTACAGTGGTAAAAACCGTTCCGGATGAAAAGGTGATCTTCGATTTCTCAAGGGAAAATATGTCCTTTGCCATTGTGAAGGGCGGCAAAGGCGGATTGGGGAATGCTCATTTCAAATCTTCCACCAATCAAGCGCCCAGGATTGCTCAAAAAGGAAAACCCGGTGAATCCATCAAAGTGATCCTGGAATTGAAACTCATTGCTTTTGCCGGCCTGGTGGGATTTCCCAATGCCGGGAAGTCCACGCTGATCTCTAAAATCAGCGGAGCCAAACCTAAAATTGCCGCTTATCCCTTTACGACGTTGACTCCTCACCTCGGCGTGGTGTACCAGGATTATGACAGCCTGGTACTGGCTGATATCCCTGGTATTATCGAAGGTGCCCACAGGGGCGAAGGTATGGGGGTGAGTTTCCTCAGGCATATCGAACGAACTAAGGCCCTGATATATTTGCTGGATGTTTCTCCATATGCAGAATTAAAGCCATTGAAAACCCTTACTGTTCTCCAGGATGAGTTAAAATCCTACAAAGCTGATTTATTACGAAAAAAGAATTTCATAGTGGCCAACAAAATCGACCTGCTGGGTAATGCCGATGATGCAGAAAAAGACCATGATCACAGAAACTCCCTTGAAGAATTGAGGGATTACTGCAAAGGTAACAATCTGCCTTTTGTTGAGATTTCTGCTCTTAAGGAAATTAATCTTAACAGGTTTAAAAAAAAGTTATTTGAGCTGCTATGAAAAAAGTCCACAGATTACACCGATTTACACAGATTAAAAAAAAATATAAAAAAATCTGCGTAATCTGTGTAATCTGTGGTTTCCCCTTTTTCATTGTCTCCGGGCGAGGCTTGCATCATGAGGAACTACTATGAAAACTAAAGTGGGACTTCTGGGTGGAACGTTTAACCCCATCCACAAGGGGCATATTGAACTGGGATTAATCATAAGAGAAGCCTTTGACCTGGATAAAGTATTTTATATCCTGGCGGCCAGACCCCCACATAAAAAGGCAGGGGGAATCGTACCTGCGGACCTGAGATGGGAGATGCTGGTCAAGGTATTGGAACGTTTTCCCATGTTGGAACCTTGCGATATCGAGATGAGACGTCCCCTGGATTCCTGGACCGTCGATACTGTCGAAGAGTTATACAGGAGATACCCGGGGAACGTTTTTTATTTCATCTCCGGAAGTGAAGGGTTTTTGAAAATCAGGACCTGGAAGAATTATAAAAAACTACTCAATAGAATCCCCTTTATTGTGGTTTTAAGAAAAGAGGACCATAGAGAGCAAGTGGAACGTTTAGTGAAAGGAGAAGGGATCACCCCTTACCTTTGTGATGATAAAATCAAACCTAGAAACACACAGACAGATGCACAAGCGCCGTGTGTTTATATTTTCTCTTACCAATCGGATAAGCTTCGTATTTCTTCAACATTAATACGCCAGAAAGTAAAGGTGTCGGAGCGTATTGATAATTTTGTCGACAAGGAGGTAAAAAAAATCATGGAGGAATATAAGTTATATGAGAAGTGAGGAGTTTGAGCTTATTACAGCGGATTTGAAACGGAGAAGAATTCCAGCGGAAATCAAAAAAGTAGTATCTGCTATGCTGGATAAAATGGCAGAGAAAGTGGTGGTGTTAAAATTGAAAGGAATCAGTGATATCACGGATTTTATGGTACTTTGCCATGGCAACTCCACCCGCCAGAACTCGGCGATTTCAGATGAAATCCAGAAAAAATTAAGAGAACAATTCAAACTAAAACCCTACGGCGTGGAAGGCGAAGTGGAGGCAGAATGGATACTGCTGGATTATATTGATTTCGTGGTTCATATCTTCTCTGAAGAAACCAGGGAAAAATATTCCCTTGAAAAGTTGTGGATGGATGCAAAACGGTACAATTTTTACCCAAATTAAGAACCTCAGTGATAAGAAGTCACTGGCGATCAAAAAAACGATTCACCAGGTTGTGGATTTAAATACCAATCTCTTGATTTATGGTGAAACCGGTGTAGGGAAAGATTTCTGGATTCATTATTTGTTCGAAATCAGTCATTATCCTACGATCCTGAACCTCAATTGCGGGGATGTGCCGGAGAACCTCCTGGAGAGCGAATGGTTCGGATATAAAAAGGGGGCCTTTACCGGGGCGGTTAGCGATTATGAAGGTAAGTGGAAAAAAGCCGAAGGGGGAATTTTATTTTTAAACCAGGTTGACCTCTTGAGTTTAAACCTTCAATCCAAATTACTGCGCATTATCGAAAGAAAGAAATACTATCCGCTGGGTTCCGGTAAGGAGACGGATATTGATGCCCGTTTTATTTTTTCTGCTGATGACGATATCGAACAAAAGGTCAGGGATGGAACCTTCAGGGCAGATCTCTATTACCGGATTTCTCCTTATCGCATTTGGGTGCCGCCGCTGCGGGAACGAAAAAACGATATCCTGCCACTGGTAATGTACTTTGCCCGGCAAAAACAATTAAAGGTTTTTATCAGTGACAAAACAAAGCAGGTACTCTGCAATTATCCCTGGACAGGAAATATCCGGGAGATTGAGAATTTTATCACCACCGCATCTGTGAGAAAAGACCGGTTAACCGACGATGATGTCTATGGACTATTGAAAAGCTCTGAAGATTTTTTTGAAACCGCTAAAACCAGTGACATGTCCATGGAGGAATTGGAGGCCCGGTATATTGATTACTTGCTGCAGAAATACAAAAATAAAGTAAAAGTGGCAAAGATTTTAAAGATTTCCCGCAAGTCGCTGTATAATAAGCTGAGTAGGAAGTAGGAAGGTAAAAAAATAAAAAAAGGAATATAAAATGCTTTACCTGGATTATGCAGCATCTGCTCCGATTCGGCCCGGTGCTTTGGAAGTCCTAACTACTTCCATAAAGGAGGATTTTGCCAACCCCTCCTCTGTGCATAAACTGGGAAAAGGTCTCCATAAGCGAATTGAAGATTGCCGCGTAACGTTCCTGGAATTCCTGGGGGCAGGTAAAAATGACCGGTTGATTTTTACCGCTTCTGCCACCGAAGCCAATAATACATTGATTGAAGGGATCCATCTTAAAACCGGTGATGCCGTGGTAGTATCTTTTGCCGATCATCCCAGCGTAACCGCGCCGATGGAGCGGTTGAGAAAGCGGGATATCCAGGTAATAGAACTGCCGCTAAAAAAAGATGGGACCCCTGAAGAAGAAGCATTTCTCAAATTATTGAACCCGTCTGTTAAGCTGGTAATTTTAACACATGTTAACAACCAGAGCGGTGTTATCCTGGATATCGGCAGGTGGGGCCGCGAGATCAAAAAAATAAATCCCGGTGTCCATATCCATGTAGATGCGGCCCAGGGGTTTGGTAAAATTCCTTTTTCATTAAAGGATGGGATCATTGACAGTCTGTGCATTTCGTCTCATAAAATCGGTGGGCCTAAGGGCGCAGCCGGGTTGTATTTGCATGCCGGGGTGAAAATGCTGCCGCTGCTGTACGGCGGCGGACAGGAAGACGGACTGCGTTCCTCTACGCAGGCGGCACCGCTGATATTTTCTTTTTGTGAAGCCGCGCGAGAGGCCATGGAAACCATGGAGTCGTCCCTGGAACATGTATTCAAAATCAACCAACGGGCACGGCAATGTTTAAAAGAAAAACTTGAAGTCGTTGATTTTCCTTTTACCCAACACACCAGCCCGTATATATTGACTTTTTTGCTGCCGGGGATTTCCAGCGATATAATTCTTCGTCACCTGGAGCAGCGGGATATTTTTATTTCCAGCACCTCGGCGTGTTCATCACGGGTTAAAGGTGCCAACCCGGTGTTCACGGCTTTGCATCTGCCGCCGAAAATGCATAAATTTGTGTTACGGGTTTCGTTTTCCCATGAAACCACTGAAGCGGATGTGTTAACGTTCTGCGATACCCTTGCCATCGTTTATGATGAGTTAAGAATGTATATCAAATATAAAGCCAGATGAGAAATAGGGGGAGCCACGAAGGACACGAAGAGACACGAAGGAGAAAGAAATACTAATGTATAAAACACTGGTAATCAATGTTGATGAACTGTGGTTGAAAGGTAAGAATCGGCCGATGTATTTCAAAGCGATACGCAGGCATATCCAGGAGGTTTTACAGGCTTACCATCCGGGAGAATTCTCGTTTGATCTTGAGGAGCAGCGATTTGTGGCTAAATCAGGGTTGCCTTTTTCCCAGGAGACCATGCAGGCGTTGTTGAAAGTGCCGGGGATTCATTCGCTGATGCCGGCGCGCCGGATTCCTGTCAATTTAGATGATATCTTCCCTGTGGTCAAAGAAGAATTAAAATTAACGGGCACGCAGCCCTGTACGTTTAAAGTGGAAACGCGCCGGAGTTACAAAGGGTTTCCCATGAACAGCATGGAGGTGTCCCAGCATATCGGCGCGCTGGTGGATAATGAATTCCCGCACCTGGCCGTAGATGTGAAAAAACCTGACCTGGTGATTGAGATACGCATTTTAGAAAATAATATATATCTTTCTACCCGGAAAATGTTGGGCGTAGGGGGGTTACCTGTGGGAACCAGTGGTCACCTGGTGGCATTGATTTCCGGCGGTTTTGATTCGCCGGTTGCCAGTTATTTGATGTTCAAAAGGGGATGCCGTCAGACTTTTGTTTTTTTCTATGCGTATCCGTTTGTAGGAGACGAAGTAAAAGACAAGCTCCTGGAGATAATACGGGTTTTAGGGCAATACCAGCGGCATTCGAAGTTGTACATTGTTCCTTTTGGGGAAATGCAGGACTTGATTTCAAAGAAATGCAAAGAGGACTACCGGACCCTTTTTTTTCGTAAAGCCATGCTCCAGTGCGCTGCGCTGCTGGCGCGGCAGGTGAAAGCGGAGGCGCTTCTCACCGGTGATGCCCTGGGTCAGGTATCCAGCCAGACCATCGGGAATATTTCCCTATTGGACAATGTTACGCCGCTTCCTATTTTCAGGCCGTTGGTGGGATACAATAAGATAGAGATTATTGAGTTGGCGAAGAAGATCGGCACGCATGATATATCGGTTATCCCGCACGATGATGCTTGCAGCATGTTTGCGCCTAAACACCCGGTGATACGGCCCAACGCTTCTTACGTGGAACGATTTGACAAAGAGTTTCCATTGGAAGAGCACTTAAAAAAGTGTTTGGATGAAGCAGAGGTATTTGATATTTCCCTAACCGGGGAAATAACATTTGGTCAGTGTAATGAAAAGTAAAAAAAAATACGAGATTTTAAGGGACAGCGATCAATCGCCCCGGGCAAACGGGTTGAGAGAGTCCATATACCGGGCTAAACTATACGGCGTCAGACGCAGGTCATGGAAACACATGACGGCGGCACGATTGATTTTTAAAGGCGATGTGCCCACCCTGACCTACCTGGGGCTGCATGAAACGCGATTCGATGCCCTCTACCCCTGGACCAGGCAAACTAAGAATTTTTACCTCAAGGTCCTGGATAAGGATGAAATCCTGGAAAAACTAATCCAATACGGAATTTCGGAAGAAGACCTGGTAGAAGGACTGTCCAAATTGAATGAACTGGAAGGAAATAAATTCTGGAGAAAACAGACGGATGAAGAGTGGGCTGAGGGTGAATACAAGTTACAGGAGTCATTTGGGAAACTGCAAGAATGGATGACAGAATTCGAGGATACGGTACGGGTGGCGTGCAAAGATAAACCGGAGTACGTGGTGAAATTGGGCCTGGAAAAGTCTGTGGAGGATGTCATCGAACGGCAGAAGTTTGATGAACGCAGGGCATGGAAAAAAATATTGGAAGCAAAGGCAAAAAAGGACCTGGAATTGCCCCCTAAAAAAGAAAAGGATGCTGAATGATTGTTGTTTTAATTAACGACACGGTTAAAAAATACCTGTTGAAGCAGCCCGGTGATACCCGGGAAAAAATCCGTGATAAATTCGAGTACCTGGAAACCGGGATTTGGGATGGCGGATTAAAGGTTAAAAAATTAAAAGGGACGTCGTCAAAATATGTGTTTGAAGCGCGGCTGGACAGGGGGAACCGCATCCTGTTCACGTTAGGGTACCCGCCTCCGGCACTGGCACACACCGGGAATGAGAAAGACACTAACATGCTTATTGTCTATGTTTGGGGTATCGTGGTTCATGACGATATCTCGAGAAAAAGCCGGACCATTATTCCTGCTAATGTGCCGTTCCTTCGATTCCACGATTACGAAGAAGTTTTTCTTGAAGATGTGGACATGGAAGAGCTGGAGCCTTCCTATTTTACCCAGGAGAATATTAGCCAACGGACAGCCGATGAGTCCGGCTGTCAGCGGTGGTATCCCATCGATGAACCGGAATGGCAGCGTATCCGCATGTACACCCGGGACGATTTCGAACTGTTTCTCCATCTTACACCGGAGCAAGACGAGATTCTCAGCACACCACTGCCGGTGATGATCTCCGGAACCGCAGGAAGCGGTAAAACCAGCCTGGCAATCTATTACCTGTTGAATCGGAACTTAAACAAAAAGAAAAAACTGTTTATTACGTATAACAAATACCTGAGGGATTTTGCCGGGAAATTGTACCACGGGCTTTTAAACCAAAGAGAATGGAAAGATGACGTCATTCTCCCGGATTTTTACACGTTTAAAGAGTTGTGCCTGGAAACGGCTGGGAAACAGCGGTTCGATCCCGCCAAAGAGGTGGATTTTAACCGGTTTAAGGATTTATTTACCTCCTATCCCAATCATCAATCCTTTGATGCGGCACTGGTGTGGGAGGAAATCCGGGCCATTATCAAAGGTGCGGTGCCCCGGGTCAACCTGCCGGTGTTGGAACACGCTTTACGCCGGTTTAAAAAAGGAACCGTTAATCCTGGCCTGGTTAAACAATTGCAAGAACAATTTATCCTGTTTTCCAAGTTGGAATCGTTTCATAAGGTAGATAAATTTGTCCACAAGTACCTGAAAATCGATATCGTATCGTTTGCCGCCAACATCAAGAAACATCTTCAACCGGATGCTGCCAGCGACAGGGAAAAAGAGTGCGTGTGCGCCGTCCTGGAAAAAACCGCGGCGGCGTTAAAGAAAGATGACACCCTGACTGAACGGAAATATCTTTCCTTTGCAGAATATGAAATGTTGGGCAAAAAAAAGGCCCCCAATTTCCAGGGGAACCGGAAAGACATTTACCGCATTTTCCAGTGGTACCAGGACAAACTGGAAACCGGGGGCCTGTGGGATGAACTGGATATGATGCCGGGCGCAGTGGAGGAAAAATATACCTACGATATCCTGGTATGCGATGAAGTCCAGGATTTTACCGACACCCAATTGGACTTGCTGTTTAATTTTGCCAGGAACCCCAACAACATGTTCCTGGCCGGGGATACCAGGCAAACCATCAATCCCAGCGGGTTCCGCTGGGAAGAGGTGCGAAAACATTTCTATGAAAGAGGGTTGGAGGTCCCGGAGCTAAAATACTTATCTCTCAATTTCAGGAGTTCCGGCAGTATCGTGGAATTGTCCAATATCCTGCTGGAATTAAAGGAGAAATTTACCGGCAGGAAGTCCGATGAACCCAGGGAGGCGTGGAAATATAAAGGCAGGCCGGTGACAGTGGTAACCGGTATCGACAGCGAAGAGATGCTGGGGATTTTAAACGCAGCCGGTGCGGAGCGCACCATACTGACCCGAACCGAAACCGAAAAAGAAACGTTGAAGAAACACCTTGGCACCGAACTGGTGTTTACTATCAAAGAGGCCAAGGGGCTGGAATTCGATACGGTGGTGCTGTGGAAATTTTGCGATGACCTGGCATCGGAATCCGAAGACGTATGGAAAGCCACCCTTGATCTGACCGGCAGGAATATTCATAAAGCCAGGATCAGGCATGAAATCAGCCTTTTATATGTGGGAGTCACGCGGTGCCAGAAAGACCTAATTGTCTACGACGGGAAAAAACCTTCCGTCATCTGGGAGAGCGAACCGTTAAAAGATAACGTTTATATTACCGATGACCGCCGCTACCTGGCGAACGTGTGGAACGTAGTTTCTACTCCTGGAGAGTGGGTGGAACAGGGGCATTATTTTTTTGAAAGAGAGTACTTTAGAGCAGCCGCTGAATGTTTCCGGAACGGTGATGACCCGGTGAACCTGTCCAAAGCCCTGGCCCATCACTATGAACGGGCCGGTAATTACAGGGAAGCAGCCGTGAACTTTGAAAAAATCGGGGAAAGGGAAAAGGCAGCGGTGAATTATGAAAACGCCGGTGAGTATAAGCAGGCCCGGGTTATCTGGGAGAGATTGGATAATCGTGAACGCATCATCCAATGCCGTGCCGCGCTCCTGGAAGAAGAGAAAAATTTCCGGGAAGCCGGGCGTCTTTACCTGGAAATAAAAAACTACACCGCTGCTGTGGAGTGTTTCCGGCAAGCGAAAAGTTACAGGACGGCCGCGGAAATTTACCTGGAACATTTGCACAATCCCAAAGAAGCCGCTCAATACTATGAATACAGCCGTGATTACGATAAAGCTGCCGAACTCTATTCTCGACTGGAACATTACGATAAGGCTGCGGAGCTTTATTTCATGAATAAAAATTACCCCGAAGCCGAAGTCTTATGGATAAAAACCGGGAACTGGAAAAACCTCCTGGAATTGTACCGCCGGACCGGCAGACATGAAGAAGTTCTTAAGATTTACCAGGAACAGGGCAACCTGGAAAAAGCAGCCAGGTACCTGAAGAACCTGGACATCGACCGCAGCCGGTTAATCGAAGAAGGGGACGTTTTTTTCAGGGACCGGGGGTATTTCCAGGCATTGGTCCGCTTCCTGGTGGCGGAAGAACCCGCTAAAATCGCCGACTGTTATTACCACATGGGACAATATGAAGAATCTATCCCCTATTATGAACAGGCAAGGGATTTTTACACCGCCGCAGGGGTTTATGAAAAAATCCGGGATTATGAGAATGCGTTTGAAGTGTACTTTGGTACTGACCGGGATAAAGAGAACAACTTTGCCATGAGCGCAGCGGTTTATGAGAAATTAACAGACCCGGCACCCATGCGGGGCACTGCCATGGGTTATTACTTTGAAGAGGATTATGAACGGGCGTTTTTTTTATTTACCCGCCTGGGGGGATTCGAAACCCTGGAAGGCATCTGTTATGCCCTGCAAGGGGATAAACAAAAAGCCTTCCGCAAATGGGAAACCTGCCGCAATCTCGGTGAATTTCTCATTATTGCCGAAGGCTGCCTGGAAAAGGATTTAATAGACACCGGTGCCCAATTCTTTTTGGCTTTACCTGACCGTCCGGGTTCTTTTGAACCCGGCACATTCAGTACAGACCTTGACATTACCGCTGTCGCGGATTTAATGCGGGCCCATTTCAAGGAGCACGTGAGCACAAAGAGAATAGAGCAAGGTGAAGATGAACCACCCACGGAATCTCAAAAAAAGGAATTGGGAATATGGGGGCATTTTATTCGTCGAGAGGATATAGATTTTAAAAATGTCATGCTGGTGCTTCATTACCTGGAAAAGATCGACGACTATACCACCCTGGTAAAATATTTCAAAAAATTCCAACGCTTCTCTCCGAAACGCTTTAAGAAGACGTTAAAAGACATCGAGAAGAATGGGCTGCCGCGTGGGAAAAAGGTTGTGGATAAGGCTTCGGCTTTCAGGCGTATCCTGGAAGGGGAGACGAAGGATTTAAATGAAAGACTGGCCAAAATTGAGATAGGGAAAGATAATTATGGATTATTTCTTGCCGGGGGAGTGGAGGAGCAACACCGGAAAAAAGCAATAGACTGGTGTAAGGCCAACGGACTCAAAGAAGAAGTGGAAGAATATTTACGATTCCTGGCCGCAGATGAACCATGAACCACGAAGACACAGAGCCAGTTGGCAGTTAGAGGTTATTTTCCTTTATTCTCTTTTGATTTCTTAAATCTTTTCATAAATTCCGGGTCATCAAAAAGAAAAAGGATTTTTTCGTCTGCCACTTTTTTCGGAGATAAAAGAATCATTGGTACCACGTCCCAATCATTTTTCGAGGTAAAAAAATCATTGGGAGCACCTCCCAACGATATATTGACACAGAATAAGGTGTCAGCTAAGCTATCCTACTCCCCCCACTCACCTCACTCACCTTAATCACCTAATTTCATAAAAATTACAATAAGGGTTGAATATTTTGACATATTTTGGCATTATAAAGTGTGGAGGTTGTCAAATGCCTGCTGTCAGGTGTTATTTAAGCAAAGGAACAAGGTTCCAGGTAAATTATCCTCATCGCCCGGAGACGTATGAAAAAAGGGAAACCACAGATTACACAGATTACGCAGATTTTTTTATATTTTTTTTATAATCTGTGTAAATCTGTGTAATCTGTGGTTTTTTTCATAGGAGGTTAAAAATGAGCCAATTGATACAAATTGTTAAAGACTTTTTGGTAGGTATCGGCTTACCGGGATTGGCACAGTATGCGGAAGTCATCTTGCTTTTTCTCGTTGGCAGTGGCGGATTACAAGAAGCGGATGGAGGACATTCTTAACAAAGTTTTTCGGTTTCGGAAGGTCATTATTACCTGTCGGACGCAATTTTTTCCCTCCGAAGAGGAGGAACCCGGGGAGACCGGTGTCCTTAAATTTGGCGGTCAAAAAGGATACCATGTATTTCGCAAGATGTATATTTCGCCTTTTGATGAGAAAGATATTAAGAAGTACCTCAACAAGAAATTCTCTGTTTTCAATTTCAGGAAAAAGCAAAAGGCGCTGCAAATTGTTAAACACTCGCCCAACCTGATGGTGCGTCCCATGCTCCTCAGTTATATTGATGATTTGCTGAAAAGTAATCGTGAATATGAATTTACCTACCAGGTGTATGAAGAGTTGATCGGCCGGTGGATTGAGCGGGAATCCAGGCGGTTTAAAGAAGATAAGAGGGAAAATTTTAAGGAGGAATTATATAAATTTTCAAAAGCGATTGCCCTGGATATTTACCGGAACCGGGAATCTCGAAAAGGATTGATTATCGATAGAGAGGAGATTAAACCCTTTGCGGAAGAGCATAGTATTCAACTGGACGAGATAGAAATGAAAAGCCGTTCCCTGTTGAATCGCAATGCACAGGGAGAGTATAAGTTTTCCCACAAATCCATATTGGAGTATTTTCTGACATTGGAAATACTTAGTAATTATGTATTTGCCAAAGAATTCAGTTTTGAAGGCATGGACCAGGCAAAGAGTTTTTACACCAATATGTGGAAAGAATGTACATTTAAGTTCTTAACTAAAATTAATTTAAAAGGAGACTACAGAATTAAGGGTTCAACCAAAGAAAGAGAGCTTTCTAAATTAAAGCTCAACGAATTAGAAAATATAATAATCTTAAACTTAAGTTTGAATGGCCTCATCGATATCAGCCCCTTAAAAGAATTGACGGGATTACACAGCTTAGATTTAAGAAATAATTGGCTCACCGATATCAGCCCCTTAAAAGAATTGAAGGGATTAGAAAGATTATACTTAGACAATAATCATCTCACCGATATCCGCCCTTTAAAAGAATTGAAGGGATTAGAAAGATTAGACTTAAAGGGTAATCATCTCACCGATATCAGCCCCTTAAAAGAATTGACGGGATTAAAAGGCTTAGTCTTAAATGGCAATCATCTCACCGATATCAGCCCCTTGAAAGAATTGAAAAAACTGGAATGTCTTTTTATACAAGATAATCCTATCCCTAAGGAACAAATCGAAGAATTAGAGAAAGCCCTGCCGAGTTGTAAGATTTATCGATAATGATTCTAACTCCATATGGCCAGTGCGACGTCAAAGTCGCCTTAAATTCGAAGCACGAAGCACGAAATCCAAAACAAATCCAAAATTCAAATGTTCAAAATCCAAAACAAAAACGACATGGTACGATGCTTTCGGGTTCTTTTCGTTTTGGTAATTTGAATTTCGGTCATTCGAATTTGTTTCGAATTTCGATATTCGAATTTCGGATTTAAAAACTTTGACGAGACCCTGTCCATATTGCATCGATGGAGCTTGATTTCTAAATCTTTTCAGAAAACCGTTTGTGTGAATTATTCCGGATTTTTCTAACCTCCACTTCCAGGTCATTTGTCTTCTCAAAACCCATTCCTGATCTTTTTCTTCGTGTAGGTGCAGGAGCAGTTCCCGCAGGTGCATGAGGCGTTCCCGCAGGTGCGGGAGAATCTCCCGCATTTGCAAGAAGGGTTCCCGTGGGTGCGGGAGGAGTTACCGCAAGTGCGGGAAGAGTTCCCGCAGGTTCATGAGGCGTTCCCGGAAGTGCGGGAGAAGTTCCAGCAGGTGCAGGAAACATTCCCGGAAGTGCAGTAAGAACTCCCGCATGAAATAATTAACAGAAATAATCGACAGGCAAAAAAATCTCCTCCCCTTATTTTTAAAAAGTTGAAGGGCCAGGATTTTGGCCGTTAGTGTTTGAAAATTATTTGGCCAACCAATTTTCAACTTTTAACCCTGAAATGTGGTTAAAATGTTTGGTATTATTGGTGACAATGCGGAAATCGTTGACACTGGCAAAACTTGCTATAAGGAGATCAAAATCACTGATAGTTATTCCCTTTTTTCGCAATTGTGCTTTGGTTTTTGCAAAAAAATTACCCACACTATCATCAAAACTATCCAATATTGTTAATCTAGCCTGCAATTTTTTGACTCGTTCCAGATTTGACTTAACCCTTGTTGAATTATAGGCACCAAACATTAATTCATAAATATTGATCACTGTTGTACATATATTTTCAGCACCTACTTTTTTGGTCTTTTGAAGAATTTTTTTATCTCCATTTAAAAAATGTACACAAATATCGGTATCCCACAAATATCTCATAAATCTATTTCCCTTTGACTTGATGTTCGGCTGTCATAAATCTCTTTGATAATTTCTTCAGCGGTTCTATCATCTTCCCAGGATCCGCACAACTCTGCTAAATCTTTTGTTTTATCATCGACTGATTTAGCGGATGCTTTTTTATCCAAAAAAGTGATTATAACTTCTACGTTGGAAGGAGCATCGAACTTTTCTATAGGCTTTATACGTTTGCCATCGTAAATACCTCTCACAGAGAGCATCAAAACCACCTCCTTATTTCTTGGTTTTATTTTTTGCTATAAGAATAACCTAAAAACCCAAAATAGTCAAATCCCAACACTACATTTGTATCAAGGTAATGATTTGGAGTCAGGCAAGTTAGACTGCCGAATTGTGAGATTCGTCTATAATGCTTCTAACTCCATATTGCATCGATGGAGCTTGATTCCTGAATCTTTTCGGAAAACTGTTGGTGTGATTGCTTCCGGATTTTTCTAACCTCCCCTTCCAGGTCATTTATCTTCTCAAACCCCAATCCTTTCCAGATACCGCCAAGTTTGACAATCTTCTTTTTCTTTGGTTGCTTTAGTTTGGCTTTATCCACGATGAATTCAACAAAGTCGTAAATCTCGGGTAATTTATCTTCCGGCACTTCTGCCAGTTTTGATTTAATTTTGTCAATGGTCACCGTTTCTGGTTGCATTTTTTACACCCGCATATAATATAAACCTTTCATTCCCTTTTGTCAACTGCCAACTGCCAACTTAAAAAGGTGCCAATCAAAAAGCCTTTTCAGGAGTTTCTTCATCAGCGTCATCATTTCATCATGGTTATCAGCGGTTCAGACACTATGATAGAAAATGCTTGCGAGGCAACCGCTTCTCTAAAAAAATCTTTAAAGACGCTTTAAATTCGCCCGAAGGGCACCTCTAAAAGTTAAACTCTCGTACCGCACGGGGCCTGCGGCGCAGGCAGCCACAGTATTAGAACTCTATTAGAACTATTCTTTGCCTTCGGCGACCAGGGGGGCTCTTTTTATAAAAACCGCCCCCCTGGACCCCCCGCAAAAATTTTTTATAGGGAGAAGATAGACGGTAAAATTAGAATTGCTGAGGGTCGCCAAGTGCTTGATATTTTTTTCTATATCTGGTATAAATTACCTTTAAAACAAAAGGAGGTGGTTTATGGCAAAAACTATCAGTCGTCGTTCATTCATCAAAGAAAGTACCGCTATTGGCGTGGGATCACTGCTGGGAGGAAGCTTTCTCTTTGCCAAAGACACAGTTGATATTTCCGTGGCTAAAGGCGAAGACTACTTTAAAAACACCCTTAAAGCAGTTGAACAATTGGGCGGAATGAAACAATTTGTGCCCAAAAATGCCCGGGTAGCTATCCTGGCCAATCCCCAAAGAAATAATCCCGGCGCCTATACCAAACCCCAGGTCCTGGCCGCGACTCTCCGCATGTGCAAAAAAGCAGGTGCAAAAGAGATAGCCTGCATCAGTTGGCTGGGACTGCAAAACTGGGAGAATACAGGTTTAAAAAAGGTGGTGGATGAAGAAGGCGTTAACCTGGTGATTGTAGAGCGAGACGAATCACTGTTTAAACCCATGCCTGTGCCCAAAGGTAAAGCACTCAAAGAAGCACGGATAATGAAGGAATTCTTCAAATATGACCTGCTAATTGATATTCCCATTACTAAAGACCATGCAGGAAACAAATTTACCGGCACCTTAAAGAATTTAATGGGATTAAATTCTCCCCAAAACAACCGGACAAACTTCCATAAACCCAATTGGAAAACCGATATCAATGACATTCGCCACCTGGACCAGTGCATTGCCGACCTGAACACGGTTATCACTCCCGCCCTGTGTATCGTTGATGCCACGGAGTTTATCACCACTAACGGCCCCTTTGGCCCGGGTAAACTGCATAAGCCCCAAAAAGTAGTGGCCGGAACCGACAGGGTGGCTATCGATGCCTACTGCTGCACATTATGGGGACTGGAACCCCAAAATATTTTTACCATCACCCTGGCTCATGAACATGGACTGGGACAAATGAACCTGAAAAAAGTCAAAATTAAAGAAAAAAACGTGTAATCTGCCAACTGCCAACTGCCTACTGATTAGCTCCCTCTCGGATAACCTCACCGTTTTTCGCGACAGTCGTATAAACGGCCTGTTCTTCTCTATCTTTTGACAATACAACAGTGATTTCTTCATTTCCTATCTTGTAAGACAACTTCAAGGCGGCATAACGGGCGATTGTTATAAAATCCGGTTTTGTTTCTGCACTGTCATAAACAAGAAGCGCTCGATTCTGCTCCGGGAAGGTCTTTATTGCCATGATGCCTGTGGTCTTCTTCAGGTATTTAAGGGTATTTTCCATAGCTTTGGCTTTGTTTCCCGGTGTTTGCGGACCCATCATCAGCAGGAAAATCAGGGAAAAGACAATCACTACCCCAATGCCTACGGCAATGATCATTTTGTTGGATTTTTCCGGGTTGATCTTTTTTTTAAATTTTTTCTTACGCTTTGCCATTTAAAACCTCCCGGCCCCGGCAGGGCAACCCTATGGTACTTCGATATTATCAAAAATTTCAGTAATAATATCGTCTGTGGTTAATTCTTCGGCTTCGGCCTCATAGGAGAGAATAAGACGGTGTCTCAGCACATCCCGGCCGATGTTTTTGACATCTTCGGGTGTTACATACCCTCTGCGCCGGATAAACGCCAGGGCTTTGGCGGTTTCCGTCATGTAGATAGAGGCCCTGGGGGAAGCACCGAACTGGATAAGGTTTTTTAATTTTGGTAATCCCGCCTCTTCAGGAAAACGGGTGGCAAATACAATGTTAACAATATAGTCTTTGATCTTTTCATCGATATAGACCATTTTATAGGATTGGTTGAGCCTGAAAACATCTTCCCTTGAGCACAACGCTTGAATATCCGGTTCGGGAGATGCTGCTACCCGGTCTACAATCGCTTTTTCTTCTTCTTTGCTGGGGTAAGTGATCTTCACTTTGAGCAAGAAACGATCGATCTGCGCTTCCGGCAAAGGATAGGTTCCTTCCTGTTCGATGGGGTTTTGGGTTGCCATCACCAGAAAGGGTTTTTCAATGGGGTGGCTGTTTTCACCGATAGTCACCTGGAGTTCCTGCATGGCTTCCAGCAGTGCACTCTGGACTTTAGCCGGAGCCCGGTTGATTTCGTCTGCCAGCAGCAAATGGGTGAAAATCGGACCTTTCCTGGTGTAAAAGTCAGAGGATTTAGGGTTAAATACCATGGTTCCAGTTAGGTCCGCAGGCAGTAGATCCGGGGTAAACTGGATTCGGCTGAATTTCAGGTTAAGGGTTCGGCCCAATGTTTTAATGGACAGGGTTTTGGCCAGACCGGGCACCCCTTCCAGCAGGATGTGGCCTGATGTGAGTACTGCGATCATCATCCGTTCCAGCAGCACCCGCTGCCCCACAATAACCTTTTCGATTTCCGTAAGGATGTTTTCGACAATACGGCTTTCCTGTTGAATTTTTTCATTGATGAAACTTAAATCTTGATCCATTCGTTACCTCCTAAATCTCTACATTTCTAATCGTCGATCAGAACCCTGTATTATAATTGTTTCTGTCATTTCGTAAAGGCGGCTGCGAATCCGTTCACCAACCCTGTCTTTAAGGGATTCCGTGCCGTCCTTGGGATTATCAAAGAAATTTGCGGCGCAAAGAGTCACTCGTTGATTGTTGTACCTTTTATTGAATATATAATAAATACTGTCCATGATCCATTGACTTAAATCGCTTATATTGGATGCACCCAACTCATCAAATAATAAAAGCTCAACCGTGGTCAGATGTTCGATGAACCGGTTAATTTCAGAAAAATTCCTGGTCATGTGATGTTCACCAGTGCGCATTTCCCGCACCAGGTCATTCCAGTCGATATAATAAACATCCAACGAATCGATTTTATTCATTAATTCAGTGGCAATAGCGCAAAGAAGACGTGTTTTGCCAACACCGGCATACCCTTGAAACAGGATGCCTTTCTCAATCACAGCCGGATAATCATCAATAAATTTCTGAACTTTTTTGATTACCTTTTTTTGTGATGGAAATTCTTTATGTGGGTAGAACGTTTTAAGCTCAAACCCCATAAAGCGTTTCGGAATATTGGCATTCTCCCCTCTGGTTAAATAGATATCATCTGCCTGGCAGTTACATCGTTGGGCCACCTCCCGGTTTTCCCGATTGATCATTACCCACCCGGTACCACCGCAGCGCTCACAGGTTCCTTTGTCCACTATCAATTTAACACTCCATATATTCCTTGCTGCATTAATTTGTTTCGTAGTTTTTTCAAGGCTTTTAGTTCGATACGCCGTATTCCCTCCGGGCTCATTTCCAGTTTTTTGGCAATTTCCCTCAATTTCATGGGTTCCTGGTCCTGGAACCCATACCGCAATTTTATCACCTCTGCTTCCTTATCCGTGAGTTCCTCCACATCTTCCCGGATCAGGTCCCGCGTCGACACACCGATCATGACATCCTGGGGGTCTCGATGAGACCTATCTGCCAAAAGGGTGGCCAGCTGGGTGTTCTGGTTACTGTTTACACCTTTATCAAGGGAAACGATTTCATCCGGGACCGAGAGCAGTACCTTCACTTTTTTCCTGGGTATTCCCAACTGTCTCGCTAATTCCTCTTCGCTGGGTTTGCGCTTTAACTCTTTTGTCAACTTAAAATATTCTTTTTTGAAATTCAGGTAGTTATTATAAAAAATATCGGGAAAAGAGATGATTTTTTGATTCTTTGACAGATAGCGGCGGATTTCACTCCTCACCCACCACAAGGCATAGGTGTAAAACCGGTTCTCCCGGGCAGGATCAAACCGTTTTAACGCCTCAATCAACCCTTTGTTGCCCTCATTCACCAGGTCAAGAAAATTATCTTCTTTGAAATAGTATTTTAATGCTTCTTTAACCACCAACTTTTGGTTGGCAATGATGATTTTTTTAAATGCCTCTTCATCCCCCTCTTTAGCCTTGATAATTAATTCTTTTTCTTCCTCGGGAGTTAAAATTGCAATCTTTTTTACCTGCTGAAAGTAGAGGTTTAATGAGTTTAAAGAATCTTTCCTTTTTTTCATTTTTTTTCTTTAAAGATAGCGACTGTGGAAGGTGAAAACTTTACCAGTGCGTTCTGTTTCTTTTGCTCAAAAAGGCTCTCTTTTCCTGTAAAGAATTCTTTTTTAAGTTCTTCCAGGAATTTGGCGAACTCCTCTTGCATCTTTTCCATTTTCACCTTCATATTATAAATAATTTCGATACCCGCGAGATTGACACCCATTTCCCGTGAGAGGTTTAATATGAACTCCAATTTCTTTAAATCCTCTTCTGTGTAATACCTCGTATTTCCTTTACTTCGTGAAGGTACCAGGAGTCCCTCACGTTCATACAACCGTAAGGTTTGGGGATGGATGTTGTACTTGGAAGCTACCGCAGATATTAAGTAAGTTCTTTCTTTCGTATCTTTAGTGTTCATGGTATCATATCCTTCCTTGGATTATACGGGGCTTTTTTTTCAATTTTTTGCAGCAGGCGTCTGACTTCAAGGTCCTTGGTGGGGGGTGGAACAATTTTAATTTCAATGATCAGGTCGCCTTTACCCCTGGCTTTGGGATTGGCAACACCTTTACCTCTTAAGCGCAGTTTTTGCCCGGAGGAAGTACCGGGAGGAATTTTTAATAAGGTAGAACCATCCAGGGTAGGAACTTCCACTTTTGCCCCCATTGCCGCCTCCAAATAAGTAATAGGAAGTATGATTTCCAGGTTCGCTCCGTTTCGTTTAAAGAATTTATGAGTGGTAACATTGATACTAATGATCAGGTCGCCCGCAGGTCCGCCAAATCGACCAGCATTGCCTTTCCCGTGGATTCGCACCTTGGAATTGTTATCGACCCCGGCTGGAATGCGTGCACGGATTTTGCTAACCTTGTCCACTCGTCCTTCACCACCGCAAGCACTGCAATTCCTGCCGGGTAAATACCCACTGCCACCGCAGCCGGGGCAAGCAGAAGAAAATTTCATAAACCCGGTTTGTTTATCGATCTTACCGCTGCCATGACACCGGGGACACGTGACCCGGGAAGAATTTCGTTCGATTCCCTTTCCACCGCAGTCGGAACAAACTTCCTGTCTCACCAGTTGAATGGGGGTCTCAATTCCCTGGGCAGCATCCATAAAACTCAGGTTAATGGAATAGCGTAAATCTTCACCCTGTTCCGGGCGCCGCTGCTGTTTATTTTGTGTCTGAGAAAACGGACCTCCTCCTCCGAAAATGGTCTGAAATATATCGCCAAAGGTACTGGAACCGGTGGTAGTGAAATCAAAACCATCAAACGGCGACCCTCTTTTACCGGTACGGAAGTTCCTACCCACACTTCCGAACATATCATATTGTTTTCGTTTTTCCGGGTCTCTCAGTACCTCGTATGCTTCGGTAATCTCTTTAAAACTTCTTTCTGCTGCCTTATCTCCGGGATTCAAATCCGGGTGATATTTTCGTGCCAGTTTCCTGTAGGCCCTTTTTATATCGGATAGCGATGCTTTTTTGTTTATTCCTAATGTTTTATAGTAATCGTTCATGGGAGAATTGTACTTTAGAATATTCAAAAAATCAAGTCCTTAATTGCAAAGCGTGGGGGCAAGGGGCAAAGGGGCGTCCTTCGGACGGATTTAGAGCGCCTTCGGCGCGCTCCTTCATCATTCATCAATCATCATTCATAACTAAGCTTTCTCCGTTTCTTCTCTTCCTACTTGCCAACTGCCAACTGCTAACTGCCAACTGTTGTCCTTCTGCCAACTGTTACGGATGCCGCATTAAAGTCATATTGTCAGGCACCGTGCACATTTTTTTGGCATCCTAGTAATATAAACAAACCTAAGGAGGTTCAACCAAAAAATGATTTCTTGCCAGGCGATTTTTTTTCTTGTTGTTACAGTGATGCCGATTTAGGTAAATCGCCGAAAACACATTGACAAAAAGAACTAAAAATACTATTATTATTGGCGGAGGTAAAAATGAATTCAGTAACAGCAGAGAGGGTCATGCAAAAATTCGAGGTACTTCCTGAAAATGCAAAAAAGGAAGTCGATGATTTTATTGACTTCCTGCTTCAAAAAAGACCCCCCAGGAAGAAAAAACTAGATAAAAAGAAACTGCTGGAAATCTCCCAATGGACTGAAGAAGACATCAAGGCGGTTGAAGAAGCAGGAAAGGAAATCAATAAATGGCAGTTGGAAACCTTTTAATAGATACCTCTATTATCATCGATCATCTAAGGAAAAAAAACAAAAACAAGAGCCAACTCTATAATCTCGTTGGCAAGTATACTTTATTTATTTCCACCATCACAGTTTTTGAACTTTATACCGGCGCAATTAATGATCAGAAAAAACAAGATATTTCGAATGCAATCAAAGGTGCAATCAAAGGTGCCAGGTACTTTATTCCCACTAACCGGATGATGTAAAAGTGACCGATTGTTAAATAAAAAAGCTTGTACGTAATATCAAAACGCTCTGAGGAAAGATCAAAACGCTCTGAGGAAAGATAAAAACGCTGTAAATTAATATCAAAAAGCTCTGGAGCTAGATCAAAAAAGCTTTGACGTAAGATTAAAAAGCTGTGAATTAAGATCAAAAAGCTCTTAGGTAAGATTAAAAAGCTGCAAATTAAGATCAAAAAGATTTTAGGTAAGATCAAAATAGATTCAATGAAAGATCAAAAAGATTTTAAGTCAGAGCAAAAAGATCTAAATTCAAAGCAAAATAGATTTGACGTAAGAGCAAAAAGATGTCTCTTAAGAGCAAAAAGATGTCTCCTAAGAGTAAAAATATGTCTCCTCTGACCAAAAAGATGTCTCCTCGGAGCAAAAAGATTTAATTTCGACTGAAAAATAAGGGGAACCTGTTGAAAAATCGTCTCGCCAGATGACGTTAATATCCCGCGAGACGCTTTGTTAATAAGCATAATCGAAGGTGCCAGGTACGAATGGCACTAGCTTAAGGCTAAATAAATCCGATTAAAAAACCGAGAATATCGAAATTCGAAACAAATTCAAATGACCAAATTTCAAATGACGAAAACAAAGAAAAAACCGACGTTCCAGGTTCTTTTTGTTTTGAATTTTGAACATTTGAATTTTGGATTTGTTTCGGATTTCGTGCTTCGTGCTTCGAATTTAGTCTTAAGTTAGTGACATTCTTGCCTGTCTCCTATTTCCATTTGTAATTTGGAATTTTCCTATTTCTTTCACTTCTTACTTCTCATACTCTCCAGGTTTTCTTTTGCGATTTTGGTTTTGGGATGCTGGGGGCCTAATTTTTCTAAGAAGGTGTGATAGGCTTTTGTTAATAGTTCTTTTGCTTCTTCAAGCTCGCCCAAATCCCTCAGCACCAACGCCAGGTTCGATTGGCGAAGAGCGATGGTGGGGTGTCCCGGTTCAAAGGATTTTTCATCCGCCTCCAGTGCAGCACGTAACAGGTTCTGCGCCTCTTCAAGCTCACCCAAATTCTTCTGCACCATTGCCAAGTTCGATTGACGAATTGCGATATTCGGGTGCCCCGGCTCGAAGGTCTTTTCATCCGTTTCCAGGGCGGCCCGTAACAGGTCCCGCGCCTCTTCAAGCTCGCCCAAATCCTTCAGCACACTCGCCAGGTTCGATTGACGAATAGCGATATTCGGGTGTCCCTTGTCAAAGGTTTTTTCATCCGCTTCTAGTGCGGCCCGTAACAGGTTCCGCGCCTCTTCAAGCTCGCCCAAATCTTGGAGCACCGTTGCCAGGTTCGATTGATCTCTGGCGATGGTGGGGTGTCCCTTGTTAAAGGTTTTTTCATCCGCTTCCAGTGCGGCCCGTAACAGGTCCCGCGCCTCTTCAAGCTCGCCCAAATCCCTCAGCACCAACCCCAGGTTCGATTGACGAATAGCGATATTCGGGTGTCCCTCGTCAAAGGTTTTTTCATCTGCTTCCAGTGCGGCCCGTAACAGGTCCCGCGCCTCTTCAAGCTCACCCAAATCCTTGAGCACCATTGCAAGGTTAGATTGAACTCCAGCAATATTGTTGTGATCTTTTTCAAGATTCATTTTATAAGATTCCAAGGCGTCACGTAACAGGTCCCGCGCCTCGGCAAGCTCACCCAAATCCTGAAGCGCCATTGCCAGGTTCGATTGACTGGTAACGATGGTGGGGTGCCCCGGCTCAAAGGTCTTTTGATCAGCTTCCAGGGCGGACCGTAACAGGTCCCGCGCCTCTTCAAGCTCTCCCAAAGCCAGGAGTACCAACGACAGGTTCGATTGACAGGTTGCAACTACCGGCTCTCCTTTATAATTATTCTCTGCAACACCCAGTGACCTTCTCCTGTATTCTTCAGCCAGCCGGTACCGGCCCCATCTCATATGATGCCAGCCCATACAATTGGCAATATCGAGTGTCTGCTCCGGCTTAATGTGTTTTGAAGACAATAAAAAATCCGCGTGAGGCAAAACCTTTTCCAGTTCCTGCAAGGATGGGGTATCTCTGTCATCCGAAGTTCGTCTCATTTCATCCCTGCCAACAGCAATTATATCCCGGTGCAAGGGATCATCCTCATCGATGAAGGTTTGAACAAACGCGGCGATCAACCGGTGAATCCGGGGATCATTCTCTTCATCCAGTTCAACCAATGAAAGTTTGGTATTCAATTCACTGATGGCGTAGGCCAACGGGTCTTCCAGCATGCTGTCCGAATCCACCTTAAGGATTTTTTTCAAAAGCCTCCGGGGAACCGGGAAAGGGGCCAATAAGGATATTGCCTTTAGCACCTGCCGTGCAAAAGAGGAGGCCAGGTCCCATCCCATTCGGAATGTAGCGGCCACTTCTTTGCTGTGACGAGTGGGCAAGTGGTTGGCGTATTTTTTAGTAAAAATGTCAAGGGCTTTCATTTGCCCCAGGGTTTTCATTTCTTTCAATAGTTTTTCTATGGATAATTCAGGCCGTAAATTGAGAAAGTTCTTTGCCAGCTCAAGGGCCAGGGGCAGCCCTTCCAGGACATCGATCAACGGGTACGCTTCTTCCTTGAATTTCCTGGGCCCGGAATTTAACAGCACAAGTGCTTCCTCCCGGTCCAGGGTATCGAGGTTATGAGAGAAATACTTAAAAAAATCCTTTCGCCGGGTGGTGACCAGGGTGCAAATTGATTTTTGCGGCGGCAGCCAGGGTTCGATGGCTTCATGCTTCGGGAAATTATCCAACACCATCAGAACAGACTCCTGACCGCCTAATTGATGCCACAACTCATTTAATTGACTCTTTACTTCCAGTTTGTTGTCGATTTTAATGCCGGCGTTTTCTACCACCTGGCTGATCATGGATAACAATCCCTGTTCAGCTTCCACCCAGAAAACCCCACCCGGATAAAAACAGCCGAAACGATGAACGTATTCGACGGCCAACTGGGTTTTGCCGATGCCGCCCATGCCCATCACTACACCAACCCCCTGGACTACAGCGGTTTTACGGGTGCGCAGTGCATCATCGATATCCCATAAGTCCTTAACCCGCCCGGCAAACAGGTCTCCCAGGGAACGAAACGGCATCCGGTGCTTTTCCGGCAACAAACACACCGGCGGCAATTTCGTGCGGTCTTCCGTCCTTTGCGTGTCTCTATCTATATATACTCCTCCCAATTCTTGACAAATCCTGGGGTAGTTTCTTTTGAATTTTTCTTTAGAAGAAATATCTATGGTTTGAATATCCCAGAGAAACGAGGGCAGTTCTTCACCACATTTTTTCAATAAAAGAGGTTTGATTTTATTCTTTTTCCTTGTTAAATATTTTGCCATAAATGCGGTTCGTTCTTTTTGGGACCATTGGGATTTGCAGTAATCGGGGGTTAAAACTGGCACTATAAATTCGCATTCATCCAGGGCTTTTTCCAGTGCCTCGACCCAATTGGCGCCCCAGTCGATGGACTCGCTGTCCTTGAAACAATCCACGCCATCCTGTTTCAAGCGTTCATAAAACTGCGTGACAAATGTTTCATCCTTATGGGAGTAACTTAAAAAAACTTTACTCATTTACGATTAATACCTCTCCGGCAACGCCTTCTGGAATTATTAATTCATCGCTTAAGTGAGTGAGTAGATGAAGTAGGGAAAGTTTTCCTAAAATAATCAAAGATGACGCATCTACTACCCATTTTTCATTCAATACCTATCTCCTCTAATAACTCATCTTCGGTGACCTGGAAAGGAGATATACCAAATTCATTTAGAGCTTCTAAAAATTCATATCGGCTGATTCCAGCTATTTCAGCAGCTTTAGCTTGCGAAATCTTCCCGATTTCATACCATTTAACTGCGGCAGCTAATCTCATCTCCTTTACGAAATTTTCGGGCGTACTTCGTGTAGCGGAAAAAACGCCTTCAGGGAGTTCCAAACTTACCTGTACACTCATTTTAACCTCCTGATCCAGCATGATTATACCATAAATTCGATTAATGTGCGATTCCTTGCATGTCTCCTTTCCTTTTACTTTTAAAGCTTATCTCTCGTACCGCACGGGCACTCTGAAAAAACTAATGCCCTCCGTGCGGATCTACTAACCCCCTATTTTTATCTACAGGATGGACATAAAAACGAAAAAAACTTAAAAACTTTAAGTATGTCCATCCTGAACTCCTTTTGGAATTCTATAAGAACTTTTTTTGTCTCCGACGGCCAGGGGATTCTTTTGAAAAACCACCCCCTGGACCCCCGCAAAAGCTTTTCATAAGAAAGATAAGTTCAAGGCTTCCTCAAACGTTTGAAACAATATCCCCCTTTTCAATTCATGCCAATTTCGAAAGTGATTACCTGGTTGATTGATCCCGGTAAGGAAGCCTTTAGATGGCGCGTATGCGCCTTCTGCGGCTCCCCTCGCCGAGGGGCTGGCCACCGGAGGCAATAATCAGAATGAAATACCTATCATAAAACGGATACCGGAAAGATTCAAACCCAGTTCCTGGAAATTCCGCATCGATGCATCAGTAGGTGGGGTCTCATAGATGTCCCAAAAATCAATCCGCTGATTTCCATAGGGATTCCATTCAAACCCGTAAAGCGTACCCTCCTCTGTCTCAGAAACCCTCTGACCACTCGCATTAACCGCTGCTCTCGTTTTATCACCGCTAAGGGTGTTCACTTTCAACATGACAGATTCCAGTTTCAAAAAAGCATGCACCGCTTTGCCAGAGGATTTTTTACTTAGCCTGATCCGAAACTTCACCCCCAGGATAACACCCAAACCTGTGCCACTTACTTTAAACGCATCACTGGTATCATACTTGTACCCCGGTTCCGAATAGTCCAGGTCTTCAATATGAGTGAAACGTGCAAATCCCATGCCCACAGCGCCATGGAAACCCAAAGCACCAGGCATGTAGGCAAAACCAATGTGCGGCATCAAGTAAGAAATCTTATCGGTTATATTGTAATCATGATTCTCGTCAAAATCCTGCCATGCTACCTGGAAGCTCTTCTCAGAAACAGCATTACTAAAACAATAATCCACCCCTACTTTCAGGTACAATTTGTCATTCAACGGGAAATTCAAAGAGACGTTAAAAGGAATGAATCGTTTAATTTCCGGGAATTCACCGGTGAAGGTGGTATCCAAATTGTAATGCCGGGCGTATTGATCGATGAGCGCATCGATCCCGGAGGACCTGCTATAAATAGATTCAGGATTCACCCTGCCAATACCAGCGGATATTTCAAACTCGACTTTTTTCGCTTTATCCTGCGAAAAACCAACATGAACAACTAATAATATTATAAAAAATATTACAACTGCGTGCTTCATTATACCCTCTAAAAAACTTTTTTTGCCACAGAGGACACAGAGAACACGGAGATTTTTCAATTAAATTTTCTCTCTGTGCTCTCTGTGTTCTCTGTGGCTTATTTTCTTCTTACCTTCGTGCCTTCGTGGTTCCATTAAAATTCCTTATCCGCCACCCGCGCAGCATTGGCCATTAACGTAAATGTCAAATTCTTGGCCGGCAAAAACGGAAACGACGTTCCATCCACAATATAAAGATTCTCAAAATCGTGACTCCTACAATTGGGCGAAAGCGTTCGCGGTTTGGGTTCTGTAGACATAGGTAAAGTGCCGGAATAATGAACACTGGCACCCATGGGCCGAATATGAGCCTGACCCAAAAGCACTATAACTCCCAGGGGTTTGAAAAACTTCTTGACCCGCTTTAAAGAAGATGCTATTTTTTTCTTTTCATCAGCCGGTGGAGAATACACAATTTCCAGGGTAGGGGAGCCCCCATTTTCACCGGGTTGAATCGAAACGGAATTCCCTTCACGCCGGGTATCGCTGTAGTTGATATTGATCACACCCATGGCCGAGTGAAGATTTCGCCCCAGGAACAACGCCGTTTTCCAATCCAGGGGCATGGTTTGCAGCACCGGCTGCATCAACGCAGTCTTAAGGGTCGTGACCTGCCCATGCACATAATCCTTGCCTTTTTCCATTTCAATTTCATAGCCGACAGCCAGTTGATGATACTGGTAAGACTCGGGTTTATAACTCTTTCCCAACATGTCCAGGGTAATAAAAGGTACCAGGATCTGCCGGTTGTCCATCAATCCGTGCAGTTTAAAAACCTCCCCGGTCTGCCGGTAAATAGAATCCAGGTATATCATGGTAGAACAAAGCGTACCGGCAGTTAACACCAATGTATCCACTTCATATTCAAAAGGTTCGGGTTTGCCCGTCTCATAAGAAACCACACCGGTAATTCGATTGGTTTTGTCATATTTAAAATGACTGACCCACCGATTGGGAATGTAGGTAAAATTAGAAAACCCACGGCATTGGTCCAATGTAAGGGAAGGAATATAAAGCGAATCCGTGGGACATCCCCAAATACACCGGCCCGAATAATCACACGCTTTTCGGTTCCCTTTATCTTTGCTTAACACCGCTACACGGGAACGACCCAGGTAAATCCCGTGCCTTTGAATCAACTGCTCCCGCTTCTTTTGATAGCGGTCCACCAGTAACTGTGAGTGTTCATCAAACTCAATAGGGGTCAGAAGATTTTTATGCAAAGGAAAATAACGTGACAGGTCATCTTCCACACCAATGATACCAATGCGTTGGGTTACCTCGTCGTAATAGGGTTCAAGGTCCTTATAAGAAAAAGGAAAATCCTTTAAGTCATCATCATTAAACGGATAAGAACCACCGGTCCAGGCCTGGGCCAATCCACCGGCGGCAAAAGAAAATAACGGCTCAAAACCGCTGGAATTCTCAGCAAAGCCTGGTGGATGCTTGAAAATATACTGTTTGTTGGGAGGAAATCCGTAAATTTCTTTGTTATAATCCGGGGGTACGACACTTTCAAAATGTTCACCCAGGAAATATAAAACCGGATCATTAAGGCCACCCTTTAACCGGTTAAAGGTATCTTCGGGACTCACCTGCGGCGGGCCTGTGTATCCTACATCCAACATGGTCACGTGATGACCTTTTTTGAGGGCTGTCAGGGCAAAATGAACCGCACTGGAACCGGAACCCACCACCGTTATATTAGCCATTATGACCTTCCACAGCTTCTGTCTTACCTGTTTTTTTCCCAGTCAGGCGGCTGATCAGTTGAAGGGGAAGAAGAAATAAAGCGGAAAGAAACAAATGAAACGCCAATCCTGCTCCTTTGATGCCTGCTTTTATCAAAAATCCCAATTTCCCGGGTCCATCGGCAGAATCAAAATATCGGAAATACGGCGGCGATACTTCAAGAATGGCAAAAAGATACGCCAATTTTTTCCTGACCAGAGAATTGGAGCGGAAAAAACGGGAATAAGCATCAGCCATGCGCGTGAAAAAAGGATGAACAGAAGCAATCTTTAACAATAACGCATCATGGAAATCTACAGGGGCGAAGGTTATTCTCTGGTGACATTGGTAATACTTTTCCAGCACATAGTTATCGGGCTTTTGCTTCAGCAAATAGCGGCAAAACACCTGGCACTCCTTCATGAGAGGTTTAGGGATTTCCACGACCTCTTCCTTCTCTAGGCTGTTGGCAATCATCTCATCCAGCCCTTTCATAAAGGGAGACAATCGTTTAAACAAGGAATTGCTTTCAGCAATACTGTCATTGCGGAAAGAACCCAGTTGTCCGATAGTAAAAGGTAGAAGTCCGTATACCACCCGTTCCAGGATAGAAAGGAAAAATACGATTATACCCATGGGCAGGGGAAAGGCTTTGGGATTTTTTTTGCCGCGGGCAATCGCGATTTTTTTCATAAAGTCTTTGATGGGAATGGTTTCAGGGCCGCCTATTTCCAGCACTTCACCGTGATACCGCGCATCCTCTTCAACCTGGGCGAGGGCTTTGACCACATCTTCTACATGAACGGGTTGAACCCGGACGTTTCCTTTTCCAAATACCGGGATAACCGGGAGACCGGTTAACATGGCCAGGCCGGCAAATACCGGCGAACCTTTTCCCATAATCATGGTGGGGCGCAAAATCGTATAATTGAGACCACTGGTTTTTACATAATTCTCCGCTTCCTCTTTGGATTGCGCATAAAAATAGCGATATTTATTCTTGAACGATACCGCTATGGAACTGACAAATAAAAAATTCTTTACTCCTGCCTGCTTGCAGCGGTCCAACAGCAGCATGGTACCGTAAGCATTGACTTTGAAATAATCCTTCGGGTTTGCTTTCCCGGTTAATGCAGCCAAATGGATCACCGTATCCACCTGCTCCAGGCATGTTTCATAGGTGGGGGCGTCTAAAAGGTCTCCTTCGATAACGTTGATATTTCCGGGTGTGGATTCCAGCAGCCGCACATTTTCCCGTTTGTGGGTCAGGTAGTAGATGGTTTGATATTTCGCTGGGTCCAGCTTTGCCAGGAGGTGCTTTCCTACAAACCCACCGGCCCCGGTTACCAGGAGAGAAGGAAGAGGTTTCATTCTTTTTCTATCAGTATCTTCCCCTGACGTTCGTATTTGCGCATACGGAATACGCCCTTAATGTCCAGCCATGCGGTCCGGGTTATCTTGACCCGCGAGTCCCTGTCTTCAACCCAACGCACCGGCAGTTCTTTTACTTTATACCCATTCCTGTGGGCCAGGTAAAGCAATTCCGTATCAAAAAACCATTCGTCATCCTCTATCCTGTCAAAAAGATCATTCACCAATTGTTTGGATACTGCTTTAAAACCGCATTGGGCATCGGTAAAAGGAAAACGCAGCAGTAGTTTCAGTATCCAGATATAACCCCTGGAAATGGCTTCCCGTTTAAAACTGCGTTCCACTTCAGCGCCTTTGTACTGCCGGGAGCCGATAACCACATCATAACCATCCAAAATGGCCCGCACCATCGGGGGAAACGCCTCTAAACCGGTAGAAAGATCAATATCCATGTAGGAGAGGATTTCTGCTTCACTCTTCTGCCAGGCGTATTTCACCATGCGCCCCCGGCCTTTCCGGTCCAGGTGAAACACCCGCACATCCTCGAAGCGTTTCTCCAACTCTTTGCCTACCTCCAGTGTCTTGTCCGTAGAGGCATTGTCGCCAATGGTAATAATCCAGTCAAAATCCGCAACATTATCCTGTAAGAATTCGCGAAGTGCGGTTACACTTTTTTCCAGGACATGTTCTTCGTTGTAGACCGGCAATAAGATGTCCACCAGTTTCTTATCCGTCATGCTGTCCTCATCGTACACCTTCTATCATACGTTCTACATCATATACCGTAAAGAAACATTATATCTTTTACCCTAAAATTGTCAAGCAGAAATATGCAAACTCAGAAATTTAATCCTCTAACTATTCGGACTTTTTTTTACTTTTATAGGGTGTGGACGCCGTCCACCTGAGAAAACGCTCTTTGGCATGTCTCTGGATCCGGTTCAAGTCGCAGAGCCAGGGTGGGATTTTCCCGATTAAAGCGGTGGAAAAGGCCGCATTAACCGGACAGGTACTGCATTGCTCCACATCCCGGCAAAGAAAACAATGCTCCCTTTCCGTGAAAAACATATCCTGTTTCAGGTCCGAATAATTGGCCAGGACTGCGGGGTAACGGGTTTCGTGATTTTTAATAAAATCATCCAGTTTCCCGAAATGGTAATGCCGGTAATCGTCGCTGCCTTTTTTTTGCTTTAGATAATCGTGGAAAAGATAACATCCCCATATATCTTCGTCCGGGGTGACTGACATACGGTTTTGGCCAGCCAGGCAAACAAACCCTTTCCTGGGCGGCCCCTCCGGGATTTTAAAATCGTTTACGGGAATATTTCCTGTTTCTTTATAGTAAGAAAACAGGTACTCAACGAGACGTTCATATTCTTTAGCCAATATATCCAGTGCCTTTTGATCCCACGGATGTATGGAAGAAAGACTGACGATGATTTCAGGCACCCCCAACTCAATGATGTACCGCAGCGATTCTGAAAAATAACCAATGGTTTCAGGCGTAAATACACTGTTAACTGAAAACACGATGCCCGGATATTTTCGAACCTGTTTGATAAGACCAGGCATTCGTTTTGAACTGCCGGCTTTGCGAGCGGTGTCCTGGGTCAAGCCGTCAAAGCTCAGCATCAGATCAAATCCATGACGATCAAAAAAAACCAACTTATCTTCGCTGAGCAGGCTGCCATTGGTGGTCAGGTAAAATTTAATCTTCTTTTTTTCTTGTTTATTTCTCTCTTGTAAAAGATTAACCGCGTATTTGATGTTATCGAAAGCAAGCAGCGGCTCTCCTCCCCAAAATATGGATTCCGTTTCTTTTTTTAAATAGGGATAAAAAAACGCGATTGCTTTTTCCATGGTGGATTGGCTCATATATTTTTTTTCTTTTTTTTGGAAGCAGTAGGAGCAATTAAAATTGCAATCGTCAGTAACTACAAGGCTCAGGTTCGATATTTCCATGGGTTTATTTTTCATTTTCTATAATTTCCTTGCCCGGATCAGGTAGTGAGAATAAGGATACCCTTTCTTTAAATCAAAATATTCCGCTTCAAATCCATTCTTTTGGAAAAATTCCATATATTCATCTTTGTCCCGGCAGTAGGTCTTCTCCCCGGTAAATAAAAAATCTTGGATATAATTGACCCGGAATTTCCACCAGGGCTTGCGGTCGATGTCTTTAAATACGATATACCCTCCTTTGGGCGTTTTATCGATGCACTGCCAGAGAAAGGACAGCTGATTCTCAAAAGCAACATGATGAAAAAGATCAATCAATAAAATAATTTCATAGGACGAGTGTTCAATGGCCTCCCTGGTGATATCTTTTGCCAGGAAGGTAAGATTTTCAATTTTTTCAGCGGCGGCCATATGGCTGGCAAATTCGATCCGGGATTGGACAACATCCATGCCAATGACCCGGGCCTCCGGGAAGACCAGGGCTGTCCACAGGGATATGAATCCATACCCACATCCCACGTCAATATAATTTTTCCCTTCAGGGATCAAATGAAAAATCCCTTTGATGGGGCAGGTAAGCAGGCGATAAAAAGTATAAAAAGAATACAGCACCCCTTTTTTACGGTAAATTTTCCTTATTTGCCTATAGGCATTATCAATCCGTGTTTGTAAATCTTCGTCCATGACTGATCCACCAAAGGTTTTGGAAGTTAGGTGCAAGGCACAGGTTCTTCCTACCTGGAAAATATCTCTTCTGCTTTCTTTTGGAGTTTGTTAAATTCCAGCACCCAGTTTTCCATTTCAGTGGCATCTTCCTCAGAGATTCCAAAAATAAGTGCCAGGGCCCGTAGTATTTTTTGTTCTTCACCTGAGAAATCCTTGTCTGCATAGGCCAATGCAATGCCTTCCATCAAAACGATGGCTTGTGACCGGCGGGTATCAAACGGAGCGGCCAATTCCTCGATGGAGCCGTGGGGAAGATCGGTTTCCTGGAAAAGTCCCATTTCATAGCGCATGGCTTCGATCATTTGTCGCTCCCTCGGATCCAGACGCCCATCCGCACCGATAATCTTCATGGCGATGGCTAAAAAAGCTTTCTTTTGTTCGTCGTTAAGGCCTGCTAAAAACATTACCGCTTCTCCTTTATTTTTATTTATTACAGGATTACAGTTTACTGATTTAAAAAATTATGTCAACCCCCCGGCGGGGCGCATAGCGTCACGAGCCGCAGAAGGCGCATACGCGCCATCTAAAGGTTTCCTTACCTGACCCCTCGGCGAGGCGCATAGCGTCACGGGCCATAGAAGCCCAGCCGGGAGAACTCTTCTGCAATTGATATGAATCGAAAAGAGTGCTGTTGCTTCAAACGTTTGGGGAAACCTTAAACTTTCCTTTTCTCTTATAAAAAGTTTTGCGGATGCTTCACGGGTCCAGGGGGGCACGAAGACAGTTGGCAGTTGGCAAGCAGGCAGAAAAGAAGTAAGGCGGCACCAATGGGGTACAATGGTAGAAGCCATTTAACACGGGCTGACCATGTATGAAAAGTTTTTTGCCCCGCTTTTTTACAAAAAAGCGGGCCGCCGGAGGCACCGAAGGTAATTACAAAATGTTTTTTAATTTTTCCCGGTAATTTCGGCTGATTACATATTTGCTGCCGTTTTTCATCAGGGCGATCCATTCGTACTGCGACCAATGCTGCAGTTCGGTAATGGAATCAATATTTACAATAGTTGAACGGTGAACACGTACAAACTTCTGAGGGTTTAGTTTCTTTTCGAGTTTGCTCAATGTTTCCCGCAGCAGGTAACAGGAATCACCTTTGCGGATGCGTACATAACAACCATCTGCTTCGAAACTATCAATATCATTAACATTTACCAAGAAAATCCTCTGGTTCAATTTAACCTGGATGCGCTTTAGATATTTTTCCTCCTTTTCCATTTTTTTTATAAAGGATACCAAAGATGAAGGGGGAGTTTGAGTCGAGTTCTTTTGCTCCATTCGGGTCCTGGCATAACTCAATGCTTCCTTAAATCGTTCATCGTCAAAAGGTTTAAGAAGATAATCCAGGGCATGAGCGGAAAAAGCCTGGAGTGTATATTTGTCATAAGCAGTGACAAAGATAATTTCTGGTAAGTTTTCCTTATCGATTTCAGAAAGCACTTCAAAACCATCCATTCCAGGCATCTGCACATCCAAAAAAATGAGATCGGGTTTTTTTTCGTTTATGGCAGAAACCGCTTCATACCCATTGCGGCATTCACCGGCAATCTCCATGTCTATTTCGCCGTTTAAGAGATCACGAATCCTCTCACGCGCCATGGGTTCATCATCGATGATTACTACTTTGTACAAAATTATACTCCTCTGTTCCGCCTTATATTGTTTCAGACTTCCTAAAGGGAATAGTGACTTTAACCATGAAACCCTGGTTTTCTCTACTATCTATGGTCATTAAGGATTTGTCTCCATAGAGTCTCTTAAGTCTTTCCCGGATGTTTTTTAACCCGATTCCCCTGGACATACTTTCTTCAACTGCGTTTTCTTTCATACCTGGTCCATCATCCTGCACCATCAATTCCAATTTTTCGTTTCGTCTTTGGGATAAAATAGTAATGCAGCCTTTATCTATTTTCTTAGAAATCCCGTGACGGACAGCATTTTCCGCCAGGGGCTGCAGCAGCATGGCAGGGACAAGAGCATCCCCGGTATCCGGGGCAATATCCGTTTTCACCTGCAAGCGGTCGGCAAAACGTAATTTCTCAATCTCCAGGTAGTTACTGACTATTTTCAATTCTTCTTCTAAAGAAATTTCCAGGTGGGTTTTGGTATCCATTGTTAATCGCAGTAGATCGCTCAAACGGGCGGTCATTTTAATAGCGATATCAGGGTTTTTCTTGACATAGGCACTAATCGTATTAAGAGCATTAAAAAGAAAATGCGGATGCAACTGACTTTTTAAACTCTGCAATTGAATCTGAACCATCTGGGTTTCCAGTTGCGATGTTTTCAGTGCTTTTTCGCGATGCTGACGATAAAAATAGAAAAAATGCAAAAAACCAGCAATGGCAATATATATATAAATATTAGAGTTCATCCAGCGGTAAGCCAGTGTGTAAAGATCGTATCTGCCTGGTAGTGTAACCAGGTTTATCACTATTCCCACGTGGATCAGGACAGAAAAGATCAGCAGGTGAAGCAAAGAAATTAAAATCCCCAGACCGATGTGCAAAAGTACCATTAAAAACCATTTGTTGACTCGTTTTGAAATAAAATGGCACAATTTTTGAATGACGGGGAACAAAATCCCCCAGCACAAGAAATAAAGCAAGTTAATGGGGAGAAAATGAGGATAGCGTATTTCCCTTTTCTCGAAGAGGCAGGCCTGGCCTGACATTTGCATAGAAGCCAGCAGCGCCACCAGGCCAATACCCAGAAAAATGAGAATGATTCTAAACCATAACTGCTGCCACCATTTTTTCACAATCGTATTTTTATTTTTCATGCGCTGCCTTCAGACTATTTTATAAAAAAAGCATCTTAAATTCAATAAGCTTCCGCCTCTCCTTCTTTTGCCCGGCAGCCATAAGAAGTAAAATATCAGAAGCATCGGTTATAAAAGGAATATACTAATATGAAGTATAATATAAAAAGAGAATCAATACAGTAGAAATGATGCGAAAGGTATTAAAATTGATGCAGAGGGTCAAAAAATGAGTATAGACATCGGAGTGAAAATTCGCCTGTCCCGTTTTCTACTGGTTTTAGTCCAGGGTAGAAAAATAGAGTTAATTGAGATATAATGACTTTTTCAATGGAGATAATAGGATGAATATTTTAATAGTTATCAATGATGCGCCTTATGGCTCTGAGAAAGCATACAATGCATTAAGAATTGCCTTATCTCTTCAAAAAGAGCATGACGATGTGGACGTACACATTTTTTTACTTGCTGATGGTGTGGGATGCGCTATACCAGGACAAAAAACCCCCAACGGCTTTTATAACATCGAGCGAATGTTGAAAGCTGTGATCAAAAAAAATGGGAAAGTTAAAGCCTGTGGTGGTTGTTCGGAAGCACGAGGGATTGCCGGTTTAGAATTTATCGAAGGGGTAGAACTTAGCAATATGAAAGAATTTGCCCAATGGATCGTCGAAGCCACAAACGTATTGACTTTCTAAAAGGTGGCGATTTTTTGCCCGGGGATTTTTCCTCCATGGGCTAACAGGATTCAAATGGAGGATGTGGAGAATAGTGCCAGGTAAATTATTTTTGTAAATAGGAATTTGACAATACAGAGCTTTTACTTGGGAGGTGGTGATGAAAGGGGCACGGGAGTAAACGAGTTTCCAGGATGCATTCAAGACAGTCGGATTGATTTTGAATAATGAAAGAAGTAAACCGAACAGATTAAACAGATTACTATTGCAAAAAGTTACTCTTCACGATACAATAATTTTGAATCCTATTAGGAGTGTTAGAATGAATAAAAAGGTATTTTTGATTGTATTTTTTCTAGTGTTAATTCTTTCTTCAAACCTTGTTTCTGGAGCTATTCCAACTCAAGAACGGGCAGCCTTAATTTCCCTTTACAATAACACAAACGGTGACAACTGGACTAACAATAGCGAATGGAAAATGCCACCTTTGCATACCGATGGTTTTGCCATGCCGGGAACAGAAGATTCATGGTATGGGATTATGGTGTCAGAAAATCATGTCAAAAAAATCGGTATGGTTGAAAACAATTTAACTGGCAGTATTCCTCCAGAATTGGGAAATCTCAGTAATTTGCAAGATATTTGGTTGTGGGATAACAAATTGACCGGCAATATCCCTTCAGAACTGGGCAACCTTATAAATCTTAGCTGGCTCTATCTCTGGGACAACCAACTGACCGGCAGTATTCCTTCGGAACTGGGCAATCTGACATTACTTAGCCGGCTTATTCTCAGTGGCAACCAACTGACTGGCAATATTCCCTCAGAACTGGGCAACCTTATAAATCTTAGCTGGCTTGATCTCGATGGCAACCAACTGATCGGCAGTATACCCAACAGTTTAACAAATCTAACAAATTTGGACACAACTGATATTAGTTATAATGCTCTTTATACCAATGATGATACCTTACGAACATTTTTAAACAGAAAAGATCCTGGCTGGGAAGACACCCAAACCATTGCCCCAACAAATATATCTGCCGCTGCTATTTCTAGCTCTTCAATAAGAGTTTCTTGGACTCCTATTACATTTAACTGGAGTCCAGGAGGTTATAAGGTTTATTACAGTATTACTTCAGGAGGTCCATGGACATATTCTGGAATGACAACCTCTAAATACACATACGCAAATTACTATGATGTGACTGGTTTAAATTCAGGAATGATATATTACTTTGTGGTAAAAACTCAAACCAATCCGCATTATTACAATGATAACACGGTTGTAAGTGAGTACAGTGAAGAAGCTTCTGCAACAACTGGTTTACTTGAAGAAAAAGACCCGCCCTTCGGTTCCTTTGACACGCCAATTCATGGCTCAACCGTATACAGCAGCATCCCGGTTACCGGGTGGGCGTTGGATGACTACGGTATTGACAGCGTGAAAATATATAGAAAGCAAGGGAACACCCTGGTATATATCGGTGACGGTGTATTTGTGGAGGGGGCGCGGCCGGATGTGGCTGATGCATATCCTAGTTATCCCAATAATACAAAAGCGGGTTGGGGTTATATGATGCTGACCAACTTCTTACCCAACAGCGGTAACGGCACCTTTGTGATCCATGCTGTTGTTACCGATGTTGTTGGCAAAACCACCACGTTAGGAACCAAAACCATCCACTGTGACAATGCAAATGCAGTAGAACCTTTTGGAGCTATTGATACACCAACTCAGGGAGGTATTGCCACAGGCAGCAGTTTTATAAACTGGGGATGGGTATTAACACCACAGCCAAACAGTATTCCAACAGATGGTTCAACAATCAATGTTTGGGTTGACGGCATTAATATTGGTCATCCCACCTATAATATTTATAGGCCTGATATTGCCACTTTATTTCCTGGTTATGCCAATAGTGACGGGGCTGTTGGATATTTCTATTTAGATACAACGCAATATGAAAATGGTGTACATACAATCCAGTGGACAGTCACGGATAGCGGCAGTAATACAGATGGAATCGGCAGTAGATATTTTACAATTCAAAATACTGGAAGTCCTATGTCAGGAATGCAAGTTGCATATTCTAAAATGGAAGGTAATAAGAAGAAATACTATCAGTTATTTCAAATTTCAGAAATTCCAATTATTGATTGGGAGCCTATAAAAATTAAAAAAGGTTTTAGAGAGGATTGTCAATATAGAGTCGTGAATATTGATGAAAGCAGTATCTTCAATATCAAAATAAAAGAATTGGAACTTATAGAAGTTGAACTTTCAAATGAATCTCAATTAATCGAAGGTTACACGATAGTTGGAAATCAACTCAGACCTTTGCCAATAGGTTCAACTCTCGATAATAAAACCAGTAAGTTTTATTGGCAGCCTGGACCGGGATTTGTTGGGTATTACCATTTTGTGTTCATTGAGACAGATAAAGATGGTAAGGTAAGCAAAAAGAATATCATTGTCAGGATCGAGCCGAAGTTTTTGAAATCGAAACAATAAAGCAGTTTGGTGTTTTGTTAATTTTAAACAAATCGATATTCAAAAAATTTCTACCGGACACTTTTTGGACACCTTTGGGGCATTTTGAGTGTTTTTGATTTGCCGGTAAAATCCCAAAATGTTTAATTGAAAAGGCTCTTCATTAAAGGGTTTTGCGGTAGGTGATTGTTCTCATCAAACAAGAGGCGTAAATCGAGATTTTTTGTTTATTTTCAACAATTTGAAGGGCGAAAAAATTCCGGTAGTCACCTTTTAGTCACCACTCGGCCATTTTTTTGATTTCCAGTGATTTTTTGAAACCCTGAAAACCATTTATTGATGAAGTTTTCGGGCGATTTGTATGATTGGAAATGGTGACTATACCGTTGTTTGATGAGAACAACGTGCGTTCTTTTCAGGCGAAGAGGAGATAAGAAAGTCAGACAGTCAGAGGGCAGACGGTCGGAAGGTGAGAGGTTGAGAGGTTGAGAGAAATGAAAAAACGGTGAAGCGAAGAAGAAAAGAGAGATTTGTTGACCGCTTTCTAAAAAGCGCCCCTTTCCTACGGGTTCCTGACCCTTTTCCTACACCCCGACCTCCATCTTCCTACGGCCTGATATTCATATTCCTACGTGTTGACAATCCGTTCCTACGGCTTCCTGATCCCTTTCCCACGCCCCTGAAACCATATTCCCATAAGGATTTTACCCTACTATGAAAATAGCCGCGAAGTAACACAAAGAAAAAAAAGAAATTCTAGTTTTAGCCACGAAGTTACACGAAGGTACACGAAGAAAAAATAAAAAAATCTGCGTAATCTGTAGTTTCCCCTTTTTCATACGTCTCCGGGTGAGGTTCCGCATCATGATTTCCTGGCACCAACATTTGACCGCTTCCTTCTTAACTGTTTCCCTTCCCAGTTGATTGTCATTTTACCAACCGTCGCAGCCACAAAAGGAACTTCGATCGTTAAAAATCCAACCGAAACAATGACAATCTGGCGTCCGATTGCCATTAATCCAGGCGGCGAAACGACAATCGGGCGTCCGATTGTCATTAATCCAGATGGCGGAAAGACGATCGGAGGTCTGATTGTCAAAAATCCACCCGGCGGAATGTCAATCTGGCGTCCGATTGTCATTAATCCGACCGGCGGAACGACAATCGGGCGTCCGATTGTCATTAATCCAGTTGGCGGAACGACGGTCGGAGGTCCGATTGTCAATAATCTGGGCAGAAAATCGACGATGCAGCGTTACATCGTCAATAATCCAGGTGGAAAATTGACGATGTAGGCTTACATTGTCAATAAAACGGATGAAAAATCGACGATGCGGTGTTACATCGTCGATAATCCGGGTGAAAAAATGACAATGCAGCGTTACATTGTCAATAATCCGGGTGGAAAATTGACGATGCAGGCTTACATCATCGATGATTTCTTTAGCTGACACCCAACCCGGACAAGTCGAACCCAAAAAGGACCTGGCTTGTCCGGGAAATTCCAAATCCCAAACAAAATGGCAGGATTTCAGCAATAGGTAACCTCCCTTTGTCCCCTTCCCTCATAAAAGTTTCTTTTATACTTGAAACTTTTTGTGATTTCTGGTAAAGTTTCTTCTATACAAGAAACTTTTTATCTTAAATCCCAGAGGTTAAATTTTGGCGTCGATACGGTATACAAATACATCGGTTATTTCCTGGAAACATTCTCTGCATACAAAACGCAGCGGTATGACATAAGCTGCTGGAAAATCTTGTTTTTTTAGAATTGAAACGGAAGAATTATGCTGTATATATTGGAAAATTTGACGAGAGGGAAATCGATTTCATTGCCGAGAAGGAGGGCAGGCGGATTTACCTCCAGGTTGCATACTTATTGGCGACCAAAGAGACCATTGAGAGGGAATTTACTCCTTTAACCCAGGTCAAGGATAATTATCCCAAGTATGTGTTAAGTATGGACACGATCCTGGGTGGAGATTATGAAGGTATCAAGCGGATGAACATCATGGATTTTTTATTGTCCGATGAAGTATAGACTCTCTTTTCTTGTACGGTTCATCGCTGTATCTTGTTGTTTATTTGATGCCAAATAAAGTTCCAAGTAAATAATTTTTAACCCCCGGAGAAACACTTTTTTCTCCGGGAGAAAAATATTTTTCTACGGTAGAAAAGAAATTATCTCCGGTAGAAAAGGAATTTTCTCCGGTAAAAAAAAGATTATCTCCGGTAGAAAAGAATTTCTTGAGTGTGGATATGAAAAATCTCACCCTGGACTTCTGGAATTTATCCCTGGAGACTGATCTTTCCTTGAAGCATTTGGAGAAAAGATGCCAGTGAAGATAATTTACTCAATCCGATCTCTCGTACCGCACGGGCACTCTGAAAAAACTGCTGCCCTCCGTGCGGATACACTAACCAATACTCGTATCTACAGGATGGACATAAATACTAGAAAAAATGAAAACTTTTTGTATGTCCATCCTGAAACTCCTATGCCTCCGGCGGCCAGGGGCTCTTTTTAAAAAAACCGCCCCTGGACCCCACAAAAATTTTTGTTTAGAAAAAAAAGTTTACCGCCGTCAGGCACCTTATACCCGCCCGAAGAGTTTAAGGGACAGGCACCTATTTTATTCGTACCTAAGTGTCTCCACCGGGTTGGCTGCTGCCGCCCTGACAGTTTTATAAATTATTGTCAACAGCGCAATAATAAGGGTAATCAGCCCTGCCAATAAGAATGTCCAGGGCAAAATATCGATCCGGTAGGCAAAATTTTGCAGCCATTGTTTCATGGCATACCAGGCAATGGGCCAGGCAATAATATTTGAGACCAGGACCCACACTGTAAATTCCTTTGACAATAAAAATACAATCCTTTGTACAGAGGCCCCGAATACCTTCCGGATGCCAATCTCCTTGACACGCTTTTCTACACTGAACGCAGCCAGGCCCAATAACCCCAGGCAGGCAATAAATAATTCCAGGAGTGTGACCACCGTCAAAATCTTTTTCAACCGGAATTCAGTTTTGTACAGGCGATCATAATCATCTTCCAGGAAAGAATATAAGAACGATTCCCCCGGAACCAGTTCATGCCATTTGTTTTCTAAAAAATTTAGAATTCCTTGAATATCGCCAGGGGTAATTCGAACCGAGAAAAAATCATAACCTGGAGGATCGATGTAGAGCACCAGCGGTTCGACTTTATTGTGCAGTGAGTTAAAGTGAAAATCATCCACTACCCCAACAATGGTTCCTTGTTTCCAATCGTTGGAAACATTTAAGTATTTGCCAACGGCTGTTTCCCATCCAAATTCTTTTAGGGCTGCTTTATTGATCATAAAGGTGCTTTTTTCATCCGACGGGAAATTCCTGGAAAAGCCCCGGCCTTCCACAACATTAATATCTAAAGTTTCAATAAAATCGTAATCTACAGGTAAGCAGCCGATCATACGATATTCGGTGGGCGATATACCTTTATACCAGTAATTATTGTTCCAGGGGGCTCTCCCCGGGGTAAAACCCGACGCACTCACTGCAATTATATTGGGGTGCTGCAAAAATTCATGTTTTATGGTTTCATATATCCGGCGTGCTTCCTCGTTGTGATTAACAGCTATGTTGACGATGTTCTCCTTATTAAGACCTAATTTTCTTGTTTTCGTATAATGCAATTGATGGGATACGATCATCATACAGATGATAAATATAATAGAAATGGAAAATTGAAACACAACCAGGGACCGTCTCAGTAAGGTAATTACCGGACCTGTTTTAATTATTCCTCTTAATGCATCCGTAGGGTGGAAGGCCATTATAAATAGAGCAGGCAAAATGCCTGAAAGCAGTCCCACCACCGATATAATACCCACCATGCCGGCTAATATGAATAAATTATTAAAGTAGTGGAATGCCAGGGGTTTTCCTGAGAGAGAATTAAAAAGAGGCAAAAAAAGTTCAGCCAGGAGAATTGCAAGAGGGAGCGCGACCAGGGCAGATAAGAATGATTCCCCCAGGAATTGTTTGATCAACTGTGCAGGGGCAGCGCCCAAAACTCTTCGCAGACCGGCTTCTTTGGCACGGTTGGTAAACCTTGCCGTGGCAAGATTGATATAATTCAGACAGGCAATGAGGAGTATAAATAATGCCACAGCGGAAAGAATATAGACGGTGACGATATCGCCATTTTCTTCTATTTCACCCCGCAAATGTGAGTACAGGTGGATTTTAGTTAAGGGCTGAAGGAGATAAGTCATCCTGTACATATCACGTAATTCTTTTCCCCTGTATTTTTCCACAAATTGGGGCATTTTTTCTTCGAATATCGAAAGGGGAGAATCGTCTGCCACCAATAGATATGTCCAGAAGTTGGATACTCCCCATTCATTAAAATAGTCCTTTCGGTATCCGAAAATAGAGCTAATAAAGTTAAATTTAAAGTGAGAATTTCGAGGTATATTGTTAAAAACCCCGGTTATTATGTAATTGTGATTTTTCTCTAAAGTTATTATCTGCCCTATGGGATTCTCCTCACCAAAATATTTTTTTCTCATATCCTCTGAGATAAGAATTGAACGGGGATCATTTAAGGCGGTGTCCGGGTTACCAATCACCAGATGAAAGGTAAATACCTCAAAGATATTGGGATCTGTAAAAAGAATTTCTTCACGAAAAGGCTTGTCCTTGCATTTGATTAGAAAGTTTGCTTTTCCAAGCCTTACAGCTTTCTGAATCCAGGGAAATTCATTAACCAGTGTCGGTGCAAGGGGAAGTGGGGTTTTTGGACGCTGTCTTATTTGACCATCCACCTCTAATTGGTAAACAACCCGGTAAATCCGGTCCGCATTTTCATGGTACCGGTCATAACTCAATTCATCCTGAACCCACAACAGGATCAGAAGACAGGCGGCTATTCCTATCGAAAGACAGGTAATATTTATAAAGGAATGGCCTTTGTGCCTTAATAAGCTTCTAAACGCGACTTTGAAGTAGTTTTTAAACATTTATCAACCTCATCATACAAATCCTCTTGAGAAACGTTAGATTAAAAACGGCAAATTTGTTGCCAACGTAAGAGAATAACATAAAAACCCTTTCATATTCAATAAATAGATTATTTTATCGGTTTTGTCGTATGTCTGTAACAATTCAAAAGTGTACCGTTTCGAGTCACACATATTCTGACAAATGTACCTCCTGAATGGTTTAACAATACTATCGGGGTTTTTTGTCTTGTGTGCCGTTTCAATACACTGCAAGCTGCTAATCTCTCGTACCGCACGGGCACTCTGAAAAAACTGATGCCCTCCGCGCGGATCTACAAACCCCTATTTTTATCTACAGGATGGGCAGAAAATCGAAAAAAATTATAAAACCTTCTGCCTGCCCATCCTGAACTCCTATAAAACTCTATCAGAACTTTTCGGTGCCTTCGGCGACCAGGGGGTTCTTTTGAAAAACCACCCCCTGGACCCCCGCAAAACTTTTCATACACGGTCAGTCACCGTACTATGCTCCAATACAGTATTTCCCATTGGGATCATTCTCTTTCTTCTCTTCGTGTATCTTTGTGCTTTTTACCGCATTGTAAATGCCTTCGTGGCTAAAATTTTAACAATAGCAAAAAAAACAGTATTAGTATATAATACAAAAAATGACTGCGAAAACAACATGGATGAAAAAGAAAAAAAACCGCCTTCTACTACTGATGCTGCCAGTCCTGATTCCAGGCGTGATTATCAGCGGTTTTGGATTCCTGTCGATTTCCCAGCAAAAAAAAGCCAAAGAATTGAAAATGGAAGAATCATACCTGAAAAACCTGCAGCAAATCCGCATGGAAATAGAAACCCAAATCCAGGAAGCCGTCGAAAATTCCTTCCGGACAGCGGAAAACCTTACCGTAAACAATTCACTCCAATTAAATCATCCTCCTTCCCTTCAGCAGGGGCTTAAAGAAATACTTTTAAAAAATCCTATTGTAAAGTATCCGTTTTTGATGGACTCCAGGGGACGATTTGTTTTTCCTTTCCACCAAAAAACCGGTATATCAGTTCCTCAACCACCCTTTCCCAGGATTGCTAATAAACAGGTAGGAACCCTTTACCAGGAAGGCGAACAACTGGAACTGAGAGAAGGAAAGATAAAGGAAGCGTTAAAACGTTATGTAAAATGCCTTAAATATAATTATAGGGACGCGGAGCAATTAAAACCCTATATATTCAATTCCATTGGCCGGTGTTATTTTAAGCTGGGGAAGTATCCTCAAGCAGTGAGTTATTATCAAAGCGTCCGGGATATATATACCGGTCCGTCTTCTCCCCCTGTTTTTATATCTTTAAAAACTGATCTCTCGCTCTATTTCCCGGCTTTGAGGCAGTTGGCGCTTTCCTATCAACGGATGAGGATGAAAGATAAAGCAGGTAAAATTTACCTTCAACTTTATGAAGAGATTCTCCAATATGAATCATCCGAAAATTCGGAGCGATTCGCCTATTTTAAGAATGAAGCCCTGGATTTTTTATGGCAGCATATCCAGGCGCGCAGTGATGAAGATACCCAGGAATTTAAAGATGAAAGCGAAAGAGAGTGGGACCGGTTTAACCGTGCCCGGACCCTGGACAATCTTCAAGCATTCACTGACCTGGATATCTCGTTAAGATGGCGCTATATCGAGGATGAGACCGGCAGTGATCCAGGTGAAGAAAGTGAAAAAAACAGGGAGTTATTCCGGTTTGCCAAAATCCGGGAATTTTACCTCTCTACCGATACCAAAACTCAATTTTATAAAGCAGTTAAAGAAATGCATCAATGGGAGAATACAACTGTTTTAACAGGTAAATTCCAGGTGAAACGACTCCATCCCTCATTTTCTAACACCCCTATCAATATTGCCTATAAAAAAATCCCCGGTAATTGGCCGGAGGCAGCGAATATTTTTTTCGGGTTTATGATTTCACCCGGTTTTTTAACCTCTTCGGGAATCCGGCAAATTTCCAGTAAATATATGGATGACCCGAATTTACAAATCCTTGTGACAGGGCAAAACCAGGAAGAAACCGCAAAAGAAACCGAAACAGGGGCAGTATCCCATCGGTTTCAGTTAATGTCTGTTTCGCTGCAGCGATTTTTTCCTGGGAAAAAACTGGTACTTTTTTCCAGGCAGAGCGATTATTTCACCTGGCAGGTGCAAAAGGAAATCCGGTTTAACTATGCATTGTTGACTGCCTTTATCCTGGCGCTGGTGCTGGGGATTTATTTTTTTTACAAATACCAGTCCAGGGAGGCGGAATTGGTACGATTAAAATCCGATTTTACCGATAGTGCCTCTCATACTCTTAAAACTCCTTTAACCCGGATCCGCATGCTGACAGAAAAGCTTCAATTGGGATGGGTGACACAGGAGTCTAAAAAACAGGAGTATCTGCAAACCATCCTTTCCGAAACCGACCGGATGGGTGAAATGATTACTAACATGTTGGATTTTTTAAAAATAGAAGCTGGAAGAAAACAGTACCGGATGGAAGTGACTGATTTGCCCCCGGTGGTGCGGGAAACCCTGGAATCCTATACCAAATACATCCATAACCAGGGTTTTCAATTGGAGGTAGAAATCGATGACAACATCCCCCCGTTTTCATTTGATGAAGAAGCTGTGCAGTTAATTGCGGTGAATTTGCTGCAAAATGCTGTTAAGTATTCCGTTGAAGAAAAATTTATCCGGGTTCGGCTTCACAAAGAAAATGGAAGCGTTGTCCTGGAAGTGGAAGACCGCGGAATCGGCATGGAGGAAAAGGAACATAAAAAAATATTCGACCGGTTTTACCGGGTGCCGGGTAGTCGAGTTCAAACGGCTGAAGGCAGTGGTTTGGGGCTTTACCTGGTGCGGCATGCGGTTCATGCTCATCATGGAGAGATTACCGTAAACAGCCAACCAGGTGAAGGCAGCCGGTTCAAAATAACGCTGCCCGTTTTATTGAAACCACGAAGGCACGAAGAACACGAAGAAAAGAAGAAAGAAAAAAAATGAGAAAAATACTGATCATTGAAGATGATAAAACTATTGTTGAGGGGCTTGAGGACACGCTGCGGTTTCATGATTTTACTGTGTTTACAGCAGCCAATGGCAAGGAAGGCATTGATTTATTTTTCCAGGAAGACCCGGATTTGATTATCCTGGATATCATGCTGCCCGGTGTGGATGGGTTTGAAGTGTGTCGAAAGCTAAAACAGTTAAATAAAGACGTTCCTGTTATCATGTTAACGGCCAGGTCCCGGGAAAGTGAAAAACTGTTGGGGTTTGAATTGGGGGCGGATGATTATGTGACCAAGCCTTTTAGTGTTAAAGAACTGATAGCCAGGGTAAAAGCAGTATTAAAACGGAGCGCTAAAACGGCTGATGTGGCTAAAAATGAAAAAACCGTAATGGTGGGGAAGGCGGAAATAAGCTTCAAGAACTTTATTGTCACGCGGGAGGGTACTGAGTACTCGTTATCTCCAAAGGAATGTGAAATATTGAGGCTGTTGGTGGAGTACCCGGATGAGGTGATTGACAGGGACCGGATTATTGATGTGGTATGGGGGAACGAGTATTTTCCTTCGCCCCGTACTATTGATAATTTTATTTTAAAGTTGAGAAATAAGATTGAAGACGACCCCAGGAATCCGGTTTACATCCTTACTGTTCATGGTGCCGGGTATAAGTTCAAAGGCAGTAAAAAATAGCTGGCGGTTCCCTCATTCTACTGTCACGGATTTGGCTAAATTCCGGGGTTTATCAATGTCACGGCCCTTTTCTTTGGCGATATAATAGGCAAACAATTGCAAGGGGATAATGTTGAGGATGGGCTGAAGAATAGGAATAGTACGAGGCACCACGATAATATCGTTGGAAATCTTCTCTACCTGTGGTACGTTTGCATTGGTAACAGACAAGATTTTGCCATTCCGTGCTTTAATCTCCTGCATGTTACTGATCATTTTGTCCAGGGTTAAATCATCCGGTACAATCGCGACTGTAGGAAAATTTCTATCAATCAAGGAAATAGGCCCATGTTTCATTTCGCCTGCCGCGTAGCCTTCGGCATGGATGTAAGAGATTTCTTTTAATTTCAGTGCCCCTTCCATGGCTGTGGGATAATTAAAAAGCCGGCCAATATAAAGGAAATTCTTATACCGGGAATATTTGTGGGCAATTTCTTTGATCTGGTCGGCATTTTTTAAGATTTCTCTTACCTGGTCGGGCAAGCGAATAAGGGCATTGATAATTTCACTGCCCTCGATAAAAGATACCCCCTGGTACCTGCCGATCAGCAGGGCCATCAGTGTCTGGATTACCAGTTGGGATGTGTAAATTTTTGTAGAGGCCACGCCGATTTCCGGTCCGGCATGGTTGTAAACCCCGGCATCTGTGATCTGGGTAATAGCAGTTCCCACAGCATTAACAATTCCTAATACCAACGCGCCTTTTCGTTTGGCTTCCTTGATGGCAGCCAGCGTGTCTGCGGTTTCTCCCGACTGGGAAAGTGCCAACACGGCCACATCCTCATCCAGTTTTAATCGCCGGTACCGGAACTCCGAAGCCAATTCTACTTCTATGTTCAATTCGGTTAGATGCTCGAAAATATACCGCCCCAACAAACCGGCATAATAACTGGTTCCACAGGAAACAATGATTAACTGTCGGGTGTTTTTTAGGCGGTCCAGTACTGGTTCCAGTCCGCCCAATTTAGAAACCCCTTCACTTTCGATTATGCGCCCCCGCATCGCATTTTCAATGCTTACCGGCTGCTCAAAAATCTCCTTTAACATATAATGCTCAAACCCTCTTTTGTCCACTTTGTAATCGCGGGTTTCCAGTATCTCTATCTTCTTCTCAAGGGTTTCATTTCTTAAATTTTTTATATGGTATTCGTCGGAATTGAGCACAGCGATCTCATCATCGCTCAGATAGATCATCTTTTTGGTATAAGGGGTAAGGGCATTGGAGTCGGAGGCTGCTAAATACTCCTTATCACCAATCCCCACTACCATGGGACTTCCTCTTTTAACAATGATCACTTGATGATCGATATCAGCGTGAATAACAGCAATACCAAACGTGCCGCTCAATCGCTCCACGGCCTTTAAAACAGCGATCTCCAGGTCATCCTCAAAATATTCCTCCACCAGGTGAGCAATGACTTCCGTATCGGTTTCGGATTTAAAAACATGACCCTTGGCCATCAGTTCTTCCTTTAGTTCCAGGTAATTTTCAATAATGCCATTGTGCACCACACTGATTTTATTGGCACAGTCGGTTTGAGGATGGGCATTGACCTGGGAAGGTTTCCCATGGGTGGCCCAGCGGGTATGGGCAATCCCAAACGTAGCATCAACATCCAGACCGATTTTTTTCTTTTCCAGGTGATCAACCCGGCCTTTGGCTTTGACAACAATGTTTCTCCTGTTTTTATTGTTCCTTCCATTTTTTCCTATTGCCCCATTTTCCACCACTGCGAAACCGGCTGAATCGTATCCCCTGTATTCCAATCGCTTTAAACCATTGATCAAAATGGGAATCGCCTGTTTCTTCCCGCAATAACATATTATTCCACACATGTTTCCTCCGACTTTTACTTTTACTCAAAATGAGTCAATTGCGTTTTGCCGATGGGGTAGACGTTGAATCCGATTTCATAGAGCTTTTTATGATCCAGGATATTTCGTCCGTCAAATACAAATGCCGGTTTTTTCATGGATTTGTAAATTCTTTCATAATCGAGAGTTTTGAACTCTTCCCATTCGGTGACCAACGCAACAGCGTAAGCCCCTTCAGCAGCTTTATAGGGATCAGGTTCGTATATAACATTCCGGTCAATGCCCTTTAAATCCATCCTGGCATTATCCAGTGCTTTGGGATCAGTGATGGCAACAACAGCCCGTTCTTCCAACAGTTGTTTGGTAATAAAAATGGCCGCAGACTCGCGAGTGTCACCAGTATTCGCTTTAAAAGCAAATCCAAAAAGTGCGATTTTTTTATCGGCAACCGTATTGAACATCTCTTTGACGATGCGCTGTACAAATCGCTGTTTTTGATGTTCATTCATTTTGACTACCATCTCCCAGTATTCCGCTGCTTCGTTGAGACCGTAACTTTTGGTAATATACACCAGGTTCAGGATATCTTTCTTGAAACAAGAACCCCCGAAACCAATACTGGCATTGAGAAATTTCGGACCGATCCGTGAATCACTGCCTACCGCATAGGCGATCTCAGAAATATCCGCATCGGTCTTTTCACACAACGCAGATACAGCATTAATAGAAGAAATACGCTGCGCCAGAAACGCATTGGCCACCAGCTTGGACAGCTCAGAAGACCAAAGATTGGTGATGATGATTTTTCCCCGGGGTATCCAGTGGGCATAGATGTCCGCCAATTCCTTTTCAGCTTTGCGACCTTCCGGAGTTTGATGGGCCCCAATCAACACCCGGTCCGGCTCCAGCAAATCTCTTACCGCACTACCCTCTGCCAGGAATTCCGGGTTGGAAACCACCTCAAATTTAATACCTTTGTTGCTGGCTTTTAAAATCCGTTCCATGGCTTCCGCAGTTCGAACCGGCAGCGTACTCTTTTCAACAATAATCTTGTCAGAATTGGCATACTCAATAATAGTATGTGCTGTCTTCTCCCAATGCTGCAGGTCCGAAGCCATGCCTGCACCCTCCCCAAACGTCTTGGTGGGTGTGTTAACAGATACGAAAATAATGTCCGCTTTCTTTATTCCCTTTTGAATGTCTGTTGAAAAGAAAAGATTTTTATTGCGGACTTGTTTTACGATCTCATCCAGACCAGGTTCATAAATAGGGATATTATCCGAATTCCACTGCTGAATCCGTTCTTCATTGATATCCACTACTTCAATTCGATATTCAGGACACTTCAACGCAATGACAGCCATCGTGGGACCACCCACATAACCGGCTCCAATGCAAAGAATATTCCTTTCAAATTCCATTTGCCGCTCCTGTTGTCATGTTATCATTGTCTATTATTCGCCTTAAAAGTCAATTTTCTTTTTGAGTATTACCTCAACGTACTTAAAACGTTGAGGGTATATGTTACCACAAAAGCAACGAAAAAAAAAGACTTGTTAATCTCAACCTAATGACAGGCAATCCAGCACATTTCAGGTAAATAAAAATCCGACCACTCTGCTTTGACCTCTTCTTTCCAGGATCTATTCTTGTACAACCTGGAAAATGCGATTCGTGCCCCTCTGACCGTCTTATAAATGGCATCCATTAATACGGTTCCCTGGTGGAGTACAATGAGACGAAATCCATCGTTAAAACGTGAAATATAAACACATTCTATGAAGTAATACGCTGAATTAATTAACAGGCTGATTTCTTTTTTTCCCGCCTGTGATGCCTTTTTGGCTGGCGCTGGTTTTTTTTCATCATGTCAACCTCATTTTATCTTGATTTTTGCTTCGTTTTGTAGTACACTTAAATTTAGAATCTAGCAAATAAAACACAAAATGTTTATAAATTTTAAATAAAGTTTATTTTAAATAAACTTTTTGGGCTTGTCAAGAGGCAAAATGAAAAAAGAAAAGTTAAAACAAATGGCGTCAAGGTTACGGGAATTTAGAAAACGGCATGGTTTAAAACAAGACGACTATGCTGTCATGGCCGGGTTAAAAAGGGCTGCCATTTCCAGGATGGAGACCGGTGGCTCAAAACCCAGCTTTGGGCTTTTATATGCTTTGCGGGAAAAGTATGACTTATCCATTGACTGGCTAATTTCCGGGGAAGGTCCTATGCATAGAGGTCAAAATCAAAACACGGATTTTGGGGAATTCTCCCCGACTTTCTGGGAAATGATTGAAAACATGCAGCGAAATAAAGCACTTATGCATGCGGTATTTAGTGCATACCACACAAAATTAGTGGAAATAGAGCTATTAAAAAGCAAAACACCCGAGGAGGAGAGTGATGATTGACAGCCAGGACCTACTCGACAGGATTGCCGTACTGCTGAAACTACCAATAGAAGACTTAAAGTGGGCTATTTTTCACAAGGTAAGGGAACTGGAAGACATGTTTAAAGCGGAAATAGACCAATATAGGCGCATAAAAAACATGATAGAGCCTGGAAAAGATACCGCTGTCGTTGAAACCATCCCGTTTAAATTGACCAGGGAGGGGAAAAAATGGGTCCCCTCGGTTAGAATTCCTGGAGAGATCGTTGATTATATCGCAAAAAATGCTAAAAGCGGTATTATATCGATGATGCCTAAAATTGAAATTGATGGGAAAACCGTTGACATTTCGTGCGAAAATACAGGCAATGAAATAACCGGCACGATTACCGAAAAGGTTAAAGAAGAAGTTCCAAGAATACCCACACCAAATGGCACTCCTGTTAAATACGGCATGGAGGATTTGAAAATGTTTCTCAACTACATGGTGGAAAACAAAAGATTTTTCCATACGACGTTGGACGTATTTTATCGAAAATGGAAACCTTCGATTGACCGTGGTTATTTTGCTACCGCAACGTGAGCCCATCAAAATCAATGGGGAAAATCCCATATTTATCGATACGGATTTGTTCATCAAAGCCGTTAGCTGGTTGATACATCTCAGTACTGAGGTAGATTATTCTTTTACCGGCTTTTTCCAGGTGTGAGAGTAACCTGAAAACATCGGTCTCAAATTGCCGCGACTCTTTCTTAAAAAGTTCATTGATTACAATAAGCTGCTGATCCGCCGCAACCATAACCGCCGCATAAATTTTTAAAATTGTTTCGTGGGAATTTTCGGCGGTATCGATATCAACCCCCATAATCTCCAGGTTTTCCCGAGCCCTTTTTTCGTCTACCCCTGCAACCCTGGAAAGATGTTCTAAGAGGTCTGCCGGTTTTATCCCGTTCATTCTGAAATCATCCGGGTTGATTTTTTCAAGGCAAACCGCGTCTTGATTCTTATAGTGATTAAAAATCTCTTCTTTTATGGTCTCGTTTTTGCAGAGAACAAAAACCGTACTTTTGTCCTTAAAATCCACATCAATATCAATCCCTTTGATTTTCCTTTTCATCCGTTTATGATAGAGCCTGGAAGCATTAAAGAGAAGCCCAATAATATACAAAATCGTGAATCCTACCCCTAAGCCGAAACTATGGGTTAAACGGCCTTTTGAAAAGAATAGATTTTCATTATTTTTTACAAAGTCTTCTACTTCCCGTGGTTTTGACTTGCTAAGGAACTTTTTCTTAACATAAAAATATAAAAACTGGTCTTTTATACTTTGCAAATATGAATGAAAATCAATGATACCTAAATCCCCATAGCCACTTATTTCTTTGTTTACTTCTAAATATGAGTTTATGGGAAAGAAAGATGAAATGATTTGAAATGACTTAATTCTTTTTAGCACCTGCATTTTCATCTGATTTTCGCGTTCTCTAAGTTCCTGAAATTCAGTATTTAGGGCTTTCCACACTATCTTCATGACCTTTTCCGGCGCTATCTCCCCACTTTTGAATTTTCCAATCTTTTTTAACGCCCTTTCTTCTAAATCCATTACTATATTTAAGTTTTCAAGTTCAAATTTGAACAAAGAATTGATGTCAAATGTATTCGATTTAATTTCGTTCCCAACCCACGGAAGAAATAAGGTTAAAACAAAGTATACCAGGCCTAAATTTGCTAATCCGATAGCCTTATTTTTTATATTTCCAAAATTTAGACCAATACTAAAAAAGAACAATGAAATCAGGCAGAGCAATAAAGCAAAGGTAAGCAAATGAACTTTAAAAGGATTAATATTATTGATTAGGACTGTAAAAGTTGGTATGATTAACGTGACCAAAACAGCCATATTTAACAGAATAATTCTTGAAATAACCATGAACAAAAAGGCTTTCCTGGTAATTTGGCTTAGAAATTTCTTATAATCTTTGTTTTTTGTTGTATCATATCCGTAAAACAGACTAACAAAAGTCCAAAAAAGTAGGATAATACAGGATAAATTCATATATCCAGAAATATCAGGGATAGAAGTCTTTCCTTTTATAGGCATAGAAATAGTTAAACGTTCACCTGTATTAACATTCCCGAACAATTCAATAATGGTATTAGTGTACAAAATACTCAAATTTGAAGGTATGAATAATACCGATATTCCATACCATCCGTAATATGTGTAATTCAGGTACTCCATTACCCTTTGCCTTTCGGTTTCTTGAAATGTGTCTTTAGCTTTCAAAAAGTTTTGATAATTACTTCCACTGATTTGAATAATTGATATTGAGATGAGAATAAGAACAGAGAATATAAAGACGTTGCGATTGCATCTAAAGCGTTTAAATTCAAGCTTAAAAATTGCCTTGAAACTCTTCATATATTATGTAATACCTCCGTTGTATATTGCCCTGTAAAATTAATCTCAGAGTACTTTTGATTAATCCGCCACAACTCTGAAATGTCAGGAAATGTCATTGAATCAATCGCCCTTTTTAAGGATTCCAGCCGCTCCAATAATTCACTAACATTTACAAACACATCGTTGTAAATACCGATTATATCGCCTTTTTCCAAAAAGCTTTTTACCTTTTCAAAAATTGGACCACATAGAATGTATTTACCCTTATAGGCTGCATAGTCAAATTTGTTAAGTTTAGAGATAATTTCTTGGTTGTAAAGGATATTTGAAGCCGCATTTTTTAGATCAAAATAGGCCACTTTTGCCACTTGCAAATCCACAATCGCTGTGTTTAAAATTTCCTGAAGTTCAATGTAATCTATCCCTTTCAGCTCTGATGATTCAATTCTATTCAAAAATAAAAGCATACTGGAATATGATTTTAAGAAATGTTCAGCCCCTTTAATGATATAAAATTTAATTGGGGTTGTTCTTGAATCTTCTCCTTTTCCACAATTAACAAAAACACAATCCGTTTCATTAAGAATAAAAAGCCCGTGTATATTTGACGTTAGAAGTATGGAAAAGATTATTGATATTACCATTGATTTTCTAATCATGATATGTTCCTCCTTCGTTGATAATCTCACGGTGGCTGAACTCCAACGATTGCCACCAACAAAATTTTGAAAAATGCAATCATGCACTCACTCCTTTGCTGGTGATTTCCGGAAGCGGCCTTCACCGCTGCCGATTGGTACTTTGTGTAAAATGTTTACAGACAAAATTGAAGACAAAGAACCGACTGTCATGAGAATGTCACGAAGCACCGAGCAATATATAACACACATTACGGGTGAAGTCAACAAAAATTCACAAAAATGTTAGCTAAAATTGAAATATTTGTTGCCAAGGAATCGGCAGCAGCTCTAGCTGCTTGCCCTCTCCTAAATCAACCCGGTTTTTGTGGCAGGGGGGCAAGGGTGCGTCAAAGTCTTAAAAAACCTGGAGCACCCTTGAAAATTCGAAATTCGAAGCACGAAATTCGAAACAAATTCGAATGACCGAAATTCAAATGACCAAAACGAAAAGAACCCGAAAGCTTCGTACCATGCTGCTTTTGTTTTGGATTTTAAACATTTGAATTTTGGATTTGTTTCGGATTTCGAAATTGGACTCTGCGCGATTTCGTGCTTTAAAGAAAATGACGTAGTCCTGGTGGGGTTTTCCGTTTGTTTTTCATTTCATAAGTAATACTCTAGGTACCATTTTACGAAACGGGCAATTCCTTCTTCAATGGGTGTGGAAGGCTTAAAACCGATATATTTCTGCAGTGCATCAATATCTGCATAGGTTTCCTTCACATCACCCGGTTGAATAGGAAGTAATTTTTTCTCAGCCTTTTTTCCCAGGGTTTTTTCCAGTAAATCGATAAAATAAAGTAAATCTACCGGCTGGTGGTTGCCAATATTAAATATCCGGTAAGGAGCCGGGGAAGAAGCCGGGTCCGGGTGTTTACCATCCCAGTTTGTGTTACCCTCCGGGATTTTGAGCATCACCCGGTACAAGCCTTCGACAATATCGTCAATATAGGTAAAATCCCGTTTCATATTGCCGTAATTAAACACTTCAATGGGTATGTTGTTCAGGATTTTCCGGGTAAAGCTAAAATAGGCCATATCCGGCCGTCCCCAGGGACCGTATACGGTAAAGAACCGCAAGCCCGTGGTGGGAATGCAATAGAGATGGGCATACGTGTGGGCCATTAATTCGTTGGATTTTTTAGTGGCTGCATACAGGGAGATCGGGTGGTCCACGTTGTGGTGCTCTGAAAAAGGCATGATTTGGTTGATGCCGTAAACCGAAGAAGAAGAGGAAAAAACGAGGTGTTTGATGTGGTGGTGCCTACAATTTTCCAGGATATTCATAAAGCCGATAATATTGCTGTCAATATAGGCGTAGGGGTTTTGCAAAGAATACCGTACACCGGCCTGGGCTGCGGTGTGCACCACGTAAACCGGTTTTACCTGCTCAAAGATTCTTATTAAAGCGTCTCTATCTTTTAAATCCATGTAATAGAAAACCAAAAGCGGTTGAGCCTCCGAGGTGATGGCTGTGGTAATCCCGGAATCCTTGATTTGTTTTGGGGAAAGCCCTAGTTCTTTTAGCCGGTTGTATTTCAGGTTGACATCGTAATAGTCGTTAATATTGTCAATACCAATAACGTGATACCCTTCGGACAATAGTTTTTTAGCCAGAAAAAAACCGATAAACCCGGCAATACCTGTTACCAGCACGCGCTTATTTTCTTTATTTGCGCCGTCCATTCTTTGTCCATATTTGTTTTTGTTAAGATGTATTCTACCACACTTACCAATAATTTGTAAAACCCAGGCCAACTGCCAACTGACTTCGTGCCTCTGTGGTACAGTTAGACTATTTCCTTAAATGCACAAATCTTAACCCGCTTGCGCGGGTCATCATCAAAATTCCGTTTCTGAATCTTTCCCTTTATGGTCACCCCCTGGTCCATTAACCGCGAAACCATTGCATTGTCCTTCCTGGGTATATACCCCAACTTCTTACCGCCTGTATAAATCTCCACTGCCAATGGATCATGAACACAACCTGGTTCCCTTTTGAACGTTACAACTTTCCCTTCCATCAACGCATCTTCGACCTTATCGCCGTCATAATACCGATAGCCAGCTATATAAAACTCATTAAAGAAAAATTCCCGCTTTTTCTTTTTCAGGTCTTCTAGCAATGGAAATGACGCCAAAAACCTCGTTATAAAACTTTTCTTCTTCATTTTAGGTCACACCTCATCATTCATCACTCATAATTATAATGTGTGGGGTATGCCAAATAATGGCATAGTTAAGTAGGAAGTAAGAAGTAAGAAGTAAGAAGTAAGAAGTAAGCAGCAAGCAGCCCTATGGTTCGTTACGCCGGGGGGCTCACCGGGCAGCGGGGCGTATCTTCCATTCGAAATCATCACCCAGGAAAAGCAGGCGCGTTTGTTCTTCTTTCACCACCTGGGACGGATGACCGGAACTCAAAAGCCTGCCTTTCTGGATAATATATACTTTATCCGTGATATCAAAGGTGTCCTTTACATTGTGATCCGTGACAATGACACCAATGCCCCGCTCTCTTAATTTCAGGATAATTTTTTGAATCTCAATGATGGTAATCGGATCGATACCGGTAAAAGGTTCGTCCAGAAACAAGAATTTCGGTTTCATCACCATTGCCCTGGCAATTTCCAGGCGCCGTTTCTCACCGCCGGAAAGTTGGTATGCTGTCGAGTCCTTAATAGAAAGTAAACCAAAATCATCAAGTAGTTCCAATGCCTTCTGGTCTGCAGTTTTCTTATCATAGTAAAGCTGCAGTACCATATACAAATTTTTATAAACTGAGGCTTTTAAAAACACCGAATGCTGCTGGGGGAGATAAACCAACCCCCTTTCCGCTCTCAGGTGAGAAGGCAGGTAATTGATGTCCTCTCCATTCAACAACACCCTGCCGTGGTCTGGTTTTACAATACCGGAGAGCATTAAAAACGTGGTAGTTTTACCCGCGCCATTGGGTCCCAATAACCCAATGACATGGCTGGAGCTGATTCTTATAGAGATTTTATTCACTACCGGAATATTCTCGTAAATTTTTGTTAATTCTACCGTTTCCAATACGTCAGACTCCAGCAAATATCTACCGAAATCATAATCATTATTCATTGTTCAAATTTTCCATGCATGAATGCTAATTATAATACAAATCCCTTGTAATTAATAGACTAAAATTCCAGAAAGTCAATACCGCAGAAACCGGCGGAACTGGCAAAACCCAACGTTAAACTTACCCTGGTTCCCTACCGGGACAAAGGGGATGTATATGTAACAAAAATTAAAGTGGATAAAAAAATGCTGCCTGAAAACCTGCAAAAAATGTCTAAGGAAAAATTGAAAAAATATGGGGCAGAAAAACGGGTCAAACGCCAAAAGATCATGAAGAAAATCGAAGAACTTGCGGCTAAACGGGCAGCTTATATCAAGGCAGCTTTCCAAATACAAGGGTCAGAAAAAGGGGTTTGACCTTGAAGTGGTGGAGTCGTTGAAAAAGCAGGCAAAGAAAAAGAAGATAAAGTACGAATAAACCCACTGCGGGGGGGGGGGTGAAGCCTTTNNTGCGGGGGGGGGGGGTGAAGCCTTTAGCTTAATTTCTTCTCTTCTTAAGCAGTTTTCTTTCCCGGTTAGAAAACATACAAAAGATTCAGCCCGACTTTCCGGGAATTAATCACCGGGGTTACCATTAAACGGTTGTTTTGTTTTCTTAATACAAAACGGCCGATGGAATATCCCAATACGGTCCCTACCAGTACATCGGATGCCCAATGCTTATTTTCAGTCATACGGGATAAACCGGCCAGGGTGGCAAGGGAATAGCAGATGATAGGTACTGCCGGTTTATCTTTGTACATCCCGGCAATCACGGTTGCCGTACTCCAGGCGAGGGTGGTGTGCCCGGAGGGGAATGCACGATTATCATACCCGCTTCCACGGTTAAACCAGCGGTCAACACCATTTTCAACATAAGGCCGCTGTCTTCGAAATAACCGTTTCAGGACCTGCGATACCACGATTGCATGAAGTAAACTTTTTAAACCCAGGCGCGCCGTATCTTTGGCGCGGTCATCCTTCAATAAAGCACCCACTAGGTAAAATGAACCCATCACGCCGATATTTAAAGGAACCGAACCCAATTGAGTGATGACCGGACTGCTGTCTTTTACCAACTGATGATTGCCGGTGAAATCCTGTACATCCCTGTAAAGACGTTCGTCATTCTTTATTAAAATGGAGGTCGTTAAGGCGAGCCCACCTAAAAATAAAATATTTTTCTTTTTTATCCTGGCCGGTGATGTCCAAATCTCCAACTCTTCCTTTAGCCATTCTTTAAGAAACGGCTCTCTTGTCTTTTTTACCTCCTTTTCTTTGTTTTCCGCAGGGAGTTTATTTTCCCCGCAGTACGCATACGCAGGAAGAAAAAAAGAAAAAAACAACAAAAGAATGAATGGAATTCTCATTGAATAAAGATAATACAAAATCAAAAATTATTCAAGTGGAAATCCTAAGCGAAAAAAGGTGACATATGGAAAATATCCCGGGTGAGAGATGATTAAATGAAACGTATGCACCTCCACAATGGCGTAAAGCCGCATCTTTTTGTGGTTAATATTTCTTCGTCCCGTGGTTTTCGACCCGTGGTTCCCCGGGATTAATAACAGAATTGTAGAAGCCCTCATATCTAGCTGAACGTTTCCCTCCGGGAGAAAATCAATATTTGACAGTAAAATTTCAAAAAGTCACTGTGATTTATTGAGGTGCGACAGTGAAATTTGGAGTTCCTCCCGGAGTGAGTTTGGTTAAAAGGAGGGGAAACTTCGCCCTCCGTCATCTTAAAACCCGATATTCCAACACTACCTGTCTGCGTGCGGAGACGCACAGGCAGGCAGCCAATTGTGAGCGAAGTGAACTAAGTTATAATTTTTAATTTTGGTTCCATCCTTTTATAAATACTTTCAATCGCTAATGCTGCGGCACGTCGAACATTTTTGTCCTTTTTACTGAGGAATTGTTCTAACATTTGAATGTTTTTTGAGGTTCCGATCTTACCTAATGCTTCAATAGCAGCACGGCGGACAAAAATCTCTTTTTCCATTAGCAGAGGTTTTAACATTGAAATATCCTTTGAGGTTCCGATCTTACCTAAAGTTTCGGTTGCGGCACATCGAACGCGCCAGACAGGATCATTGATTAGTGGTTTTAACGATTGAATGTTTTCTGAAGTTCCGATATTTCCTAAAGCTTCGGCTGCGGCACGTCGGACAAAACCCTCTTTTTCCTTGAGCAGAGGTATTATCATTGAAATATTTTTTGAGGTCCCGATCTTACCTAGAGCTTCAACAGCAGCACGTCGGACAGAACTAACATCATCGCTGAGCAGTTTTTTTAACAGTTTGATGTCCTTTGAGGTCCCTATTTTACCTAAAGCTGTGACTGAAGCATGTCGGACAAAATAAACATCATCACTAAGCGGCTTTTTTAGTAAATCAGTATTTTCTAAGGTTCCAATATTACCTAATGCCTCGGCTGCATAACGTCGGACATAGCTAATATTATCACTGAGCAAATTTTCTAAAAGTTCGGTGTATTTTGAAGACCCTATCTTGCCTAAAACTTCCACTGCAGCCTTTCGGTTACGCCACTCAGAATGCCCAAGATAGGATACTAACTGTGGAATATTCTTTGAAGTCCATGTCTTACCCAAAGCTTTGGCTTTAAACCTTCGAACATGACTCTTTTTAACACTGAGGGGTTTTTTTGACAGTAAGAAGGCTATTGAGGTTTTTGCAGCCTTCTTTACAGGCTAGGATTTATCTTTGAGCAGTTTTTTTAACAGTGGAATGTCTTTTGAGATCCCTATCTTTCCTAAAACTTCCACTGCAACTTTTCGGGTATACCAGTAATCATCCTTAAGGAGTAGTTTTAGTATAATATCAGTTTTTCGCCTTTGATCTCTATTACCGGTATTGAATTTATCGATATTTGATTTGATGAATTCCAAATTACTTACATTATTTTTTAATAGATTACCCAATTGTTTATACAATTCAAGAACTTTTTCGTTGCTCACTCGTGTCTCAGACATGAGAAAAAATGCAAAGATTAATCTTAGTGAATGATTGAGATCATCTTTTTTGTCTTTCTGTTGATAAATTGAATGAATCATTTCTTCTGCTTTTTGAGGGTCTTTCACAAGTCCAATAAAAAATCGTAAAACTTCGTACCATATATCGCTGTAGAAAAAGGCAATATCATTCGTGAGTTGGTTAAAATATTCGGGCTGCCGGTTATATATATACCTGGCAGCAAAATAGGCCTGGAAGGATTGATGCCGGAAAATTAATTTTAATTCCCTGTCTTCAAATAATTCCAGTAGGATTCCTGCGTTTAAAAGAGCATATTTTTTTTCCGGTGAATCGAAATGTCTTATAAGTTTATCTTTTCCTATTTCAAGGATTTCGTGATTAGCAAGGGAGAAAAAGGCGATTTTTTCCAGGCTTTCTTCCAATTCAGAATCGATAAAATCGTCTATTAATGGAGGATTTTGCCAATACCTGGGTTTGTTTCGCTCCTGGTCAATAAGAATCCGGGTAAATTCAGAGTATAGACTGGTACGGTTATCTATTTTGGCGGAGATATCTCCTCTTTCTGAAATTATCCTGAGCATTTCAAGAAGCACAGGAACGGTTACCAGTTCTCTTGAAGAATCGATTAACGATTTTAAATTGTTATAATGTTTTTCTCCAAGGTAATGCCGCACCTCATCATCTTCAGGGAGTTTGAGCCGGATTTTGTTAAATCCTTCTCTTACCTTATCCGCGGTATTTTGCCTGGATGATAGGATGATTTTGGCCTTTTTATAATTGCAGTATTGATTTTGAAGAAGGAGTGAAGAAACGATGTCATTTACATCCCTGGCCTGGTCCAGCGCATCCATCAATATACAGAGGTTTTCCCATTCTTTGTCGATCAGTGATGTCTGAGAATTGTAATAAGTAGATTCCAGGTTTTTTTGGATAAAATCGTTTATAGATATAGCGGTTCCTCTTTGATTTAAGTCGATGCAGGTAGTAATAAACGGAAGGAACTTATAACCGTTATCGATTTCGAGAAGCTTGGAAGCTGCATGGGTTAAAAAGGTTGTTTTTCCCATACCGGAAGGATTAATAAGGATATAGTTGTTTTGGTCTGTTAATATTTTTTCTAATTCCACTGCTTCCCATACCAATTCTTTCCTTTTTTCGATTTCTCCTGTTTTTTCATCCTCTACTTCAATCTCTTTTTCGATTTCTTGCTCCAGATTCAATTCCATATGGTAATTACTTTTGATGGCTTTCTCTAATACTTCCTTGAGATAATCTCCTCTTTTTTTAAGTATTTCGTCGCTGTCTATCCCGGCGGAAACAGGTCGAGTTCCATTACCAAATCCATTGAAAGGAGGGGATTCTGCTGGTTTTAACCTGTCCTGTATCTCATCCAACAGCTTCTTTTTCACCTTCTTTTCCTTCAAACACACCGGGCCAATGTAATTCTTATCCTCTTTTACTACCAGGTCAATATAAATAATTTGACCCAGAAGACCTTCGACATCACAATCCTTAACACGAATCGGGATTAATAATCGTTTTTCACCGGTGGGGTCTTTGGCAAAAGCAGCAGTCCACTCTGCTTTGGTAAACCCGGATTGAAGATAATTCTCAGAAAGCACTGCAATGGTGCGTTCACATTTTTTTACTGCTTTATCCATCTCAGCAACAAAGTTATTTCCAGGACGAAAGTCCCATGCCTGGATAAAGGTTGTATAACCCGCTTCTTCAAGCTGCCAGGCTATCCATTCGGCAGCCTTTTCATCATTGCGGTTATAGCTGATGAAAAAATCTTTTTTATCTGATTCCTTTTCCATTTTTCATCTCCGGTTATGGACTTTACCATAAATCAAGAGAAAAAGCAAGAGTTGATTTTAAATTTAGCCACGAAGGATACAAAGTAGGAAGGAAGAATAAGGTGACAGTCAGAAAGTTAATTTTCTGAGAAAATTTATGGTTAATTTTGGGAAGTTTTGGTGTGGTCAAATGTTGAGGCCAGGGCCAGGGGGATATTTAGGAGGCTGCCGCTATAAGTTCCTGGGCTTTGTGTGGAAGCTCAATGAGAAGGAAGTACGATTCCGGGTACAGGTAATCTTCCCCGGATTCATCCACGACCCTGAAGTAACCCTCTTGTGAAGCCTGCTTGTCGGGTATAACTTGATATATCTTACGCACTTCAAGGTCTTCACAGTCGTCATTTCTTACGCAAAGAGCGAATTTTATTTTGCTGTCCTTTTTCATCATACTCTTCTAACTCAAAAAACGCTTTATTTTCATTTTCTTCTTGCCGATCCCGTGGGCTTCATACCAATGAACTTCAGCCCTGCGGATACGGCCATTCGCCAGGCGAACGTTGGCAACTCCTTTGAGTTTTCGCCACCTTCCATAACCAAATTGCTTACGCAGCCTCATAATATCCCGAATCCGGCCACCTACGGCGATTGTCTCAATCTCCTGGATTTTACCAATGATCTCGAAGTTCATGCTGAATTAAGTATAGCTCCTTTTCTGATTTCAAACTCAAGGCTGCCAATTTCCACAGGAAACAATAACTTACCACAAATAGAGAAAAAAATCAACTCCATCCCAAAAAGCATTTTCAGAATAAAGAATAAGGTGACAGTCAAAAAGTTAAAAGTTATTTCAAAGATGGAAAAAAATTAACCAGGTAATCTTTTCCTTATCATAAAAATAAACTAGGTAATTTTTATTTTATCGCAAAAATTAACTAGTTAAATGTCAAGCTTCTATTCTGCCTCCTGATACACTGATCGACTTCTTACTTCTTACTTCCTACTTCTTACTTCACCTTCACTACTTTATATAGGGTTACTCCACCTCGGATGAACGGGCGATAATAGACTCCCCTATAAAGAAAATGCCTTGTCCCGCCAACCACTACCGTTTCGTATCCATAAGGCATGGTTCTAAGCTCCAAACCCGGCGGGGCCTTTATCACCATGTAAACCTGTCGATCCGGATAATACCGGTAATACGAACCGTGACAGTAATAGTAAGGCGTTTCTCCCAGGTAAAGAGTTTCATATCCCTCCGGCAATTCTTCAATTTCCGCTCCTAACGGCGAGTCCACCACGACATAAATTTTTTCAACCGGGTCATAATGGTAATACGTGCCGTAGTAATAGTAATAGGGTACTGTTCTAACATAAATATGCCTGTATCCAGGTGGGAGCAAAGTAATTCGTGCGCCTATGGGTCCGGCAATGACAGCATACCCTGCTTTGCCAGGCCAATAGTAGATGCCATTATGATAGTAATATTTTCGTTTTTTAACAGTAATCACCCTGTGACCATTGGGAAGTACAACCACCTTTTTGCCGTATTTTGGACGATATTTTGGCGGCAGCGGTTTTTTATGAGGCTTTACAACATGCTTTGGCGGTTTTTTCCTGGGAGGTTTCGGCTTTTTTTTCTTCTTCTTTTGAGTAACCCCAGCGCCGGCATACGCGTAATCATTTCCAGTACCAGCACTGGCTGTAATCACAATGGTTTCTAGACAAAACACCATCGTAACCATCCCCAGGAAAAAAATCAAAACAGATTTTTTGATTATATTTCTAATCATCATACATTCTCCTGTTCCAAATGGTAATAAAAAGAAATTATTTTGTCAACCCCACGGCGTGGCGCATGGCGTGACGGGGCATTGCAGGTCCTTCGGACCATCTGTAAGGCTTCCTTACCAGAACCAACCCGCCGGGAAAAATTTTCTCCGTTAACTAATTTTGCTCACGCATGAGCTAATTTTGCTGATGCACGAAGATGGGAAGGGGGCAGTCAAAAAACTTCCTTTCGCCTCAGAAAACAAAAAAAAGAGGGTTGCGGAATCGCTTTTTTGATACTATTATGATTCCATGAATGAATTGGATTTATTGAAGCTGGTTGCCAGGCGCTTGAACGATGCTGAGTTTGATTATATGCTCAGTGGATCCGTGGCACTCACTTTTTACGGGAAACCCAGGATGACCCGTGATATCGACAAAGATATGGTAACAGATGCCATTAGAAATCAAACCATGTTCAACATTATTCACCTGGAAACAGTTATTAAAGTTGACTTCATTATTTGTAAGAACGAGGAATATAGAATTCTGGAATTCAACAAAAGAAAAAAAAGGAAACTGGAAGACCAGGACGTTTTCGTAGTTTCGCTTGAAGACCTTATTATTTCCAAGCTTTACTGGGCAAAGGACAGCTTTTCAGAAATGCAGATAAAAGATATCGTCAGCCTGATGGATTTGGACTTTGCTATGGATTATGTCAAGAAATGGTGCGCCCGTTTAGGTTTGGATTTGATTTTAGGGAGGGTTTTAGATGAAAGACACAAGTAAGAAGATGGAGCGGATTTATAACGACATGTTGATGAGGAAAACCCCTGAAGAAAGAGTCAAAATGTGTTTTTCCATGCTTGGCACTGCCAGGCGAATCGTTTTATCCACCATAACGGATAAAAAAAACTGGCGGAAAGAAATGTTTCTGCGTTTTTATGGTGATGAATTCACTCCCTCGCAAAAGGAAAAAATCCTCTCCACACTGGAAAATTTTTCAATAAATAGGCCTTAATCATTAACCACCTATAAATAGGTACGCAAAAAGGAACCGATGTCTTCGCAATTCCAACTATTTCTTGGCGATCTCGATGGCTTTTTCCAGGAATTCGTCCCGGCCTTCTTTGACACCCTTGATGGTACGCTCCACCCGCACATGAGGAATAATTCCTACCCCGTGATGCTGGGACCCGTCATGCTTCAGCACCCGCATGCCGGTCCACATTACCCTGTAGCCGCCGGGCAAGGTAAAAGGATTTACATTGCCGTTGGTCCCAGCTGTGGGCTGCCCCACGATGGTGGCCAATTTGTAATGTTCGATATATCCCATGAAAGATTCGGCATAACTGATGGCCCTGCCGTTAGTAATGAAAACGATTTTAGCGGTTAAGTGAGGTTTAAGCGGCTTCATGTGCCAACCGTGACCTTTGTAAGTGACGTTTTCATAATCCGGGTAAATGATCTGGGGTACCCACATCCACAAATCCTCATCTTTTTCTTTCAGCAAGTGGGAAATCAATTGGTGGTTGCTGTTGGGATAACCCCTTAAGTCGCAAATGATGGCTTTGGCTTTTTCCAGTTCCGGCATCAACTGGTTGATATCATCCACGGGTATATTGTTTAGGTTCAGGTAGTATATATCCTCATCGATTTTTTTGTAGTAAACATTATTTTTAGATTTATTGTAGTATTTCATATATTCTTCTGACCGCTGCAGGGTGATCTCATGAAATTCTCCATCCCTTTCTATTTTCAGGGTCATTTGGGAATCTTTGGGTCCGGCTAACAATTCGTTGAGGGTACGGTAATGGAGCCAGCCTTCAGTGGCTGCCGAGATGTAAAGGGCTTCATTTTTTATTGCATCTTTCGCCTTTACGCCGTCTATCTCAACCACCACATCCCCCATATGGATGCCTTTAAGGAATTTATGGAAAATCCCCGTGATCACCAGTTTCCCTTCAATCCAATCCCATTGGATGGGAGGGGCATGAAAAGCGGTGGTATCCCCTTTTAAATAAACTCTACCATGCCCATCTTTCAGATGGGCAACCAATTTTCTCAGGGTTTTCAAGAAATCCTGTTTATTTTTATCGTTGTAAGCAGATGCCAATGCTTCGGTCAGCGAAGCGTTCCAGTCGGTTTTTGTTACGTCGAAATAGGGATAGAAATGTTGAAATATATTCCAGGCCATGACAATATCCCCCAACCTGACGTATAGGACATCACCGCTGAGTTTCTCCTCTTTGGGAACCTCTTCTTCAATGGCGGCTTTCAAGCGGTTCAACGCGGCGGGTGAAGCTTTGGGGTAGGTATAATCTTCCGTCCCATACAAGGCGATGGGCATGAGGCAGGACAACCTGGAGCCCAATTCTTTGGAAATATGTTCCCCGAATTGGGGTTTCCGGTCAAACACCAGTCCTGATCCGGGGTCGCTCTTGATAATCGTACTCTTCCTGCCCCTGGCTGCGGTATCCGCTGTGACCTGGTATGAATAACCCTCGCTTAGGGCTATCCATTCCTGCGGCGGGCCGCCATCCTTATCTTCTTCAAAATCCGGGTTTTTAAGGGTAACGGATTTCCATTTTTTATCCTCTTTTACAAAAAACTGGTAATCATCCACCCACAGTTGGCCGGAACCCTGCAGAAAACATCCGAAAACCACCCTTTGCGCATCCTCTGCCACGGGTCCGGTAATTTCGTAATAGTTCCATTCATTGGATTTAACGGGACGGTCATTCATATTATCGAAAAAACCCATTGCTTTGTTCATCCGGTCCACGCGGAGCCACATGTGGCCTGCCCCTTCTGCTACTTTTACGGCAGCCCGGAGTTTTACCTGTTTCCCCTGGAAAGGTGCTGCATCGAGTACCTGGATCATTACGCCAATATTACGTTTGTAGGTCAGCTCGTCTTTCCTGTTTAAGCGGATGCTGCGATAAATACTGCGGGCTTCTCCGAATCCCACCCCCAGGTGCTGCCAGACCACCACGTTCATCTTTTTTTTGATTGCCGGCGGCGGCGTAATCCGGGTGCTTGAGAAACGAGTTTTCCGGTTGGAGTCATGAATCACCAGGGCAGGCGCAATGGGTAAAAAGAGTTCTTGCAGCGCTTGCTTTAATTCCGAACGATTACGGACTTTTTCCACTTTTTTTACCCCATAAACGGCAAATTTTTCCCAATCGGTTTGCGCCGCTTCATCACCGGGATAAAAATACCTGACATACCCATAGAGGCGGGTAAACGTCTCGATATTTTTAATGGAGTGGTCCATATCCTCTGCCAACTGGCCGGAACCGCCCAAATAACCGGAAAAAACAAAAATCACCAGAAAGATTAAAATCGATGGCTCCATTTTTTTCATGAGTAAATCCTCCTTTTTTATTTTCATGCAAATAGCCACAAAGGCACAAAGTGAAAAAACACTTTATAATTTTATATACGAATTTACGTGCATCATTCGGATGGGTTATACCTTTTTCCTTTGATTCCATCATTCCATTCTTTTTCTACTTCACCGATTGGACCAACTGCCTCAAATATTGACCCATGAGCATGGTGTCTATTCCCAGGGCAATCAGGGTGTAGCCTTTTTCAATCAGGGTTTTTACATCTTCCGGGTTAGTGGTAAAAATTCCCAGGACCATATTTGCCTCCAGGCAAACCTGCCGAACCCGTTGTATCTCCTGCTGCACCTCCGGGTCGTTTACCTGTCCGATTTTTCCCATGCTGCCGGATAGATCGTAAGGTCCCACGAGAAGACCGTCTATACCGGGTATTTTCACAATGGTTTCGAGATCTCTTACGGCATCGATGTGTTCGATTTGCAATATGACAGCAATTTCCCGGTTGGCATTGTCCACGTACTCCTGGAAGGATAACCCGTACCCATGTGCACGGGAAAGTCCCACGCTTCGATCTCCTTCAGGAGGGTATTTGCTGCATTTGACAATCCTGGCTGCTTCCTCCACTGATTTCACCCGGGGAACAATAATACCGGCGGCCCCAGTGTCCAGTATTTTTTTTATCCATACCTCCTCCTGGGACGGCGGTCGAATGATACAGGGGCACTGCGGCCCGGCTGCCTGGAGAATGCGCTGAGCACCCTCTATATCCAGGATTGAATGCTCCAGGTCGATAAATAACCAATCAAATCCCACGGCTGCCAAAATCTCCGTAACCTCCGGGGAATTTAAGGTCTGAACCGTACCGATCAGGGGCTTACCCTCTTTGAGTTTTTCTCTGAATTGAAATGAAGACACCATGATTCATCTCCTTATTCAAATTCTTTAGCTGCTTTTACCAGTTCCCGCTGAACCGGCGGCTCCGATTCCGAATGGCCCGCTTTCTCTGCAATAATCAACCGCGATTTGGGTAATTTTATTTGAAGTTTGTAAGCGGTAATGGGAGGACAGATCATGTCGTAACGGCCATTGACCATGATTATCGGGATATCTGCCAGCTTGTCAGCATTTTGCAGCAATTGACCTTCTTTAAAAAAACAACCATTGGCCATATAATAATTCTCAATTAAAGCAAAAGCGTAGGGATTCCAGTATTTCAGAAAATTTTCTATCCTCTGGTCCGGCATGTCAAGGAGGGCGATTTTGCTTTCATATACAGCCCAGGCCCGGGCATATTTTTCCCGGATTTTGGGGTCCGGGCTTTGAAGTTTTTTCAATAATTGGGCAGCAAAATTCTTTTTTCCCGGGTGATCCACCAGGGCTGCCAGCTTCTGGTGAGTTTCCGGAAAAAAGAAAGCGGTTCCACCATGATAAAAATGGTCGATTTCCTCTTTGGTGGAGGTAAACACACCCCGCATGATTATACCATTAACATGCTGCGGATAGGTCTCGGCGTAAGCCAGGGCCAGCGTAGACCCCCAGGAACCACCGAACAGGATGACCTTGCCCAGGTTCAGGTGCTTTCGCAGTTTCTCAATATCTTCTACCAGGTACCAGGTGGTATTCTCCTTGAGTTCAGCATAAGGCTGGCTTTTCCCTGAGCCACGCTGGTCATGTAAAACGATATGAAATTTTTCCGGGTTGAAGTAGCGAAAGAGAGTCGGATAACAGCCTGAACCGGGGCCGCCGTGAAGCACCATAACTGGTTTGCCGTGGGGATTCCCCCCTAATTGGTAGAATATCTTATGTAAATCGGATACCTGCAAATACCCGGTTTTGTAGGCTGTTATCTGCGGCCAGAGTTTTCCTTCGGAAGGCCTTTCAATTGCCTCTTTCGCATGTAAAGTGAAAAAAGACGGAGCAAATAAAACCAATGCCCCTATACCAACGATTAATAATCGTCTCTTAATCATGAAAACCTCCTATGCAGCAAAGAGCGTAGAGTATAAATTTGCTCTCTGCTCTATGCTCTATGCTCTTATACATCATTTTCTCATAAAATGAAATCGATTTCCAGGGATAAAATTAATTTTAAATTTTTAATTTTAAACGAAACAATACAGCAGTTATTTACGTACAATAGATTTAAACGAATAAGACTGGAATTTAAACGAATGGTCATATATAATATTATTTAATTAAAGGAGGTAGATTTATGAAACGGATACAGTGTTTATTGCCAAGGAAATTAGTATTGGTGGTTCTACTGATGCTGACAGTTATTGTTGGCTTAACGGCCCCTGTTACAGCGGGTAATAGTGCTCAGCAGAGATACTTGATGCGATTTCCCGATGTTCATGAGGACAGCGGTACTGTTGTGTTTGTTTACGGTGAAGATATCTGGAAAGCCCCGATTAACGGAGGGGCAGCCGTACGTTTAACCATTCACGACGGTGAAGAACGTTTTCCCAAGTTTTCACCGGATGGAAAACTGATTGCATTTACCGGTGAGTACGACGGCAATTCGGACGTTTATGTGATGAATGTACATGGGGGTAGTATTACCCGTGTGACGTATCATCCGTTTGACGATGAAGTGGTGGGTTGGCATCCCCTTAAGAACAAAATTATTTTTCGCTCGAGGCGGTTGGGTTTTGAGTATTTTACCCGGCTTTTTATGGTATCGCCGGACGGCACCGGCCTTGAACCATTGATTTTGCATGAAGCCGCCCACGGCAGTTTCTCGCCGGATGGAGAAAAAATCGCCTACAATCGTACTGCCAGGGAATTCCGCACCTGGAAACGCTACAAAGGCGGATGGGCCCAGGATATTTATCTTTATGATTTTAAAACCCAACAGGACCGGAAACTCACCCGATTCAAAGGAACCGACCGTTTCCCCATGTGGATAGGCGATAACATCTATTTTAGTTCGGACCGCGATGATGTACTGAACATTTATGCCTATGATACAAAAACCGGGAAAATCGAGCAGCTTACCCATCACCGGGATTATGATGTGCGCCGCCCCAGTAAGGGTAAAAATGAAATCGTCTATGAACTGGGAGGTGCCCTCTGGCTGCTGGATGTTAACACAAAACAGACCAAACCTATCCCGGTGGAAATTTATACGGATGCTGCTGAAACGCGGCCTTACATTAAAAAGGTAGATAGATACATCACGGGTTTTGATTGCTCACCTTCTGGGAAGCGTGCGCTTATTGTGGCCCGGGGTGAAGTCTTTACCGTACCCCAAAAAGATGGCCCCACGCGTAATTTAACCCGGGACCCCGGGGCACGGGACAAGGATGCTGCCTGGTCACCGGATGGCAAAACCATCGCCTATATTTCCGATAAAAGCGGCGAATATGAAATATACCTGATAGACCCCATGGGCAAAACCGAAGCGATTCAATTAACCCAACATAAAGATGGCTACCGTCATACCCTGCGCTGGTCACCGGACAGCAAAAAAATCGCCTTTGCCGATCAAACACTCCGCTGCTATTACCTGGACGTTAAAACCAAAAAAATCACGGAAGTGGACCATGCCAAATATGAGAATGTCGATATCTCATTGGACCTTAAACCCATCTATGATTTTGCCTGGTCACCGGACAGCCGTTACCTGGCCTATACCAAAATGGATGCAGACCTGGTTAATAAGATTTACATCTATTCCCTGGAAACCGGTAAAGTCCATGGTGTGAGTAATGGTCTTTTCAATGATTTTGGCCCGGTTTTTTCAGAAGATGGTGAACATTTGTTTTTTGTCTCCAATCGCCGTTTCAATCCCACGTTTTGTGATTTTGAATGGGAAATGGTTTATAAGAACCTGGCTTCCATTTGCTGTTTGACCCTCAAAAAGGATGGGAAACGGTTCTTGCCTTTCAAGAGCGACGAGGAGGAACCGGATGCCAGGAAAAAAGATGAAGAGGAAGAGGAAGACAAAAAAGGAAAAAAGAAGAAGAAAAAAGAAAAGATCGATAAAGAAAATAAAAAGGTCCGTGTGAGGATAGATTTTGAGGGCATTGCTGAACGAATTGAAATGCTGCCCCTGCCGCGGGGTAACTATCGGAACCTGGCGGTAAATGATGAGGCGATTTACTATTTGAATGCAGAAAAAGGGGATTTCAACCAGTTCGAGTTCCGGTCTGTAGGCCCCCGGAACCTGGTTACCTTTTCTTTTGAAGATAGGAAAGAGGAAACCGTTATTAAGGGTATCGATGCGTATAAACTTTCCTTTGATGGTACCCACATTATTTACAAGAAAGAGGATTCCGTGGGAATCATCGAAGTGGATGAGGAAGAATCCAAAGACGAAGCGCTTAATCTTTCCGATTTGAAAATGGTGATCGACCCACTCAGGGAGTGGCTGCAGATTTTTAATGAAGCCTGGCGCCTGGAGCGTGATTTTTATTATGATGCCAACATGAAGGGGATCGATTGGGCTGCCATGAAAAAGAAGTATGAACCGTTGATTAAGCGTGCCTCCTGCCGCCAGGATGTGCGCTATATTATCGGCGAGTTGATCGGTGAACTCAATACTTCCCATACGTATGTCTATGGCGGGGATCGCCAGCGTTCGGCCAAAGGGGTCAATATCGGCATGCTGGGGGCCGATTATGAAGTGGATATAAAAAATAAACGCTACCAGTTCAAAAAGATATACCGGGTGCCGGATTGGTCCCGGAGAATCATACCACCTCTCCATGGCCCGGGAATTCAGGTAGAACCCGGTGACTACCTGTTGGCGGTTAATGAAGAACCGGTGACCACGGATCGAAATATTTACAGTTATTTCCAGGACCTGGCCGGAAAGCAGGTGACGCTACGGGTCAACACCAAACCCTCAGACATTGGTGCCAGGGAAATCACCGTCAAACCCTTGTCCAGCGAATTCCGGCTGCGATACCTGGACTGGGTGGAACACAACCGCTTGCTTGCAGAAAAAGAATCCAACGGCCAGATCGGTTATATCCATTTCCCTGATACGTTTTCAGGTTCAGCCATTGAATTTCCCAAATATTTCTACTCCCAGACCCGCAAAAAAGGACTCATCGTGGATGGCCGGTTTAACGCTGGGGGATTGGACCCTGACATTTTTCTTGGCCGCCTGGACAAGGAGATTCACTCCTATTGGACCCGCCGGTATTCCCATGATCAGAGCAGCCCAAGTGTGGCTACCCGGGCGCATATGGTGTGCCTTACCAATCGCTACGCCGGTTCCGGTGGTGATGAATTCCCTTTTGTTTTCAGGACACGAAAAATGGGACCCATTGTGGGAACCCGCTCCTGGGGAGGATTGGTGGGGATATCCATGTTCATCAGTATGATTGACGGCGGTGGCTTAACCGCACCGGATTACCGGATTTACAGCCCAAAAGGTGAATGGATAATAGAAAATATCGGCGTGGAACCGGATATTGTCGTTGATCTCCACCCCGTAGAAGCGGAGCGGGGATATGATGCCCAATTAATGAAAGCCATTGAAATATTGAAGAAAAAAATCAAAGAAGACCCCAGACCCTGGCCCAAACATCAACCATTCCCCGTGGAGAAGCTGAAGAAATAAGAAGTAACTCACCCACTTACCCACTCAACTAAAATGCGGTGGTTTAAGGAATTCTTTCATCGTTTGCAGCTTTCTATTTTTCTTTCTTCTTGCAAAGGGTGTGGAGAGCCCCTGGTTTTTAGCGATGAAGCCAGGGTATGCGTATGCCGGGAATGCCGGGCAACCATTACCCTTAACCGCGATCCCCAATGCCGTATATGCGGCAGGATAATGGACAATGATTATGACAGGTGTGGGGAATGCATCCTCAATCCCCCTCCTTTTCGAAAACACGTCTCATATTCTCGGTACCAGGGCCTGATGAAAGATTTGATCCTCTTGTACAAATACAGCGGAGTTGAAAAATTAAAGAATCTATTTGTCGATTACTATATCGAATTGGTTAACGACGTGATCAACGAGGATTTCGATGGTATTGTCCCGGTTCCACCGGACAAAAGCAGGAAGCGAGAGTTTGGGCCTATCCTTGAAGCAGCGAAAATTTTATGCCAACGCCTGGGAATTAAGCTGTTATCCGGCTACCTGGTAAAAGTCAAGGAAACCCCACCCCAGGCCGGTTTAAGCAAAGCAAAACGAATAAGAAACCTGGACGGCGCCTTTAAACTGAAAAATCCCCAGGAGATAAAAGGAAAAAAAGTCCTGTTGATCGATGATGTCTACACCACGGGAACAACTGTTACCAAATGCGCGCAATTGTTAAGCAAACACGCCGCAGATGTGGCAGCAATAACTCTGGCACGGTCTTAGGAGATTTTTCCTATTGCTTTTTTTGTGAATTAAGTATAAAATAATAACCAGAATGACCTATAAGATGACACTGGCAAATGTGATAACCATTGGGCGAATAGTCCTGGTCCCTATATTCCTGGTAATATTGCTGACAGAAATGGAAAACAAAGAAATTATTGCTTTTTTGATTTTCCTGGTGGCGTCAGTGACAGATGCAGTGGATGGATATTTTGCCAGGAAGTACAACCAGATAACCGAGTTGGGAAAATTCCTGGACCCATTGGCGGATAAATTGTTGGTGACAGCTGCCTTGCTGGCCCTGGTATACCTGGAGTATGTAGATGCCTGGGTGGCAGCCGTCATTATTTTAAGAGAAATTTTTATTACCGGCTTCAGGTTCTATTATATGGTAAAAGACTCTGATTTTTCCACCTCATGGTTGGCTAAGAAAAAAACCTTTGTTCAAGTGGTGGCCATCGGGCTGTTGATTGTGCACCCCAAAGTGCCTCACTCCCATCTGATTTGGGAAATCGGAACCATTATTCTTTATTTTGCGGTATTTTTAACCATTTACAGTGGAGTCGAGTACGTGATGAAATATTCCAGGAGCAAGACGTTAAAAGAACAGTAATGCCTTATAAAAAATACCCCTTACTGAACAAAAAAAATTTGAATACCATATCCATCCAGGAAAGGAAATCATTGGTAGACGTCAATAATTTTGCCCGGCCCTTTGAACCGGGTTCTGATTTTAATTCCTTTGTAAAGTCGCTGCCCAATTTTTTAGCAGCCGGAGATTTAAGTGAGTTTTGCAGCCATGTAAGAACCGCCAGGAAAAAGGATAAACCCATTATCCTGGGCCTGGGAGCTCACATCATAAAAGTAGGCTTAAGTTCGATTATCATCGATTTAATGGAAAGGGGGTGGGTTTCTGCCATCGCCGTCAACGGTGCCTTTATGATCCATGATTTTGAGATCGCCCTTGCCGGTAAAACCTCTGAAAATGTAAAGGAGAACTTATATAAGGGTACATTTGGCAATACGGAAGAAACCGGGTTGTTTTTAAATGTAGCGTTAAAAGAGGGTGTCGAGCAAGACCTCGGCGCCGGGGAAGCCGTGGGACAGTACCTTATCAGCAGCAGTTTTTCCTATAATCAATACAGTATTTTATATAAAGCCTACAAATTAAATATACCGGTTACGGTTCATCCTGCCCTGGGTACGGACGTGATTCACTACCATCCCAATTTTGACGGTGCAGTGGCCGGTAAACTGGCTGAAACCGATTTTTTACAGTTCTCTTCCGTGGTCTCGAAAATAAGTGACGGCGGGGTGTATATTAATATTGGTTCAGCAGTGATTTTGCCGGAGATTTTTTTAAAGGCCCTGGCCTTCTGCACTGCCCAGGGCATTAAACTTAAACATTTTTATACTGCTGTATTTGATTTTATTAAGCACTACCGGCCTGCGGAGAATGTGGTGAGCCGGCCTATAACCAAGGGAGGAAAAGGGTATTATTTTATCGGTCATCACGAGATAATGATCCCGCTGCTGGCCGCCATGCTGTTAAGTTAAACACGAAGGCATTTACAATGCGGTAATAAGCGCGAAGGAACGTTCTTCGTGCCTTCGTGGTGAAAAACAGCCCTTGAAAAAATTAGCCTGATATGTTAAAAAGTAAGCTATGAAAATTAAACTGACACCGGCCGCATTAATGCAAATGGAATTGGTAGCGGGAATTCATTCCAATGAAACAGGCTTCATCATCGGACAACGCATCGGGAAACATACAATAATTGAGAATCTCTTCCCCGTCAATTTTGATGAAAACACCATCGATGACGTCTATGCCAGGATATACAATAAATTAGGCGATAAGCTGCTGGGTGTTTTTTTTAACAATAAAGAACCCTTTTTTAGTGATTGGTTTATCGAGGATATGGTGATACGAATAAAATCTCCCCAGCCGGAGTTTTACTTATATGATGCAGATAACCAATATATCCGGCTGCCGCAGGAGAGGATCTAAAAATGAAAAAAGCAGCCACAAAGACACCGGGACCCTTTGTGCCTTTGTGTCTTAGTGGCTAAAAAAACGAGATAAAGGAGGCGCTATGAATGAGAATGACCCATACACTATTGAAGAAAAGAAAGAATTATTACAATTAGCCAGGCGCACCATTGAAGCCTATCTCAGCGAAAGGAAAAAAGAATACCCCCCCACTGATAATCCCAAATTCCAGGAGCATCGAGGTGTATTTGTCACCCTTCATAAAAAAGGCGATTTGAGAGGATGTATCGGATATCCAACACCGATAAAGTCTTTGCTTGAATCGGTAGTGGATAATGCCATAACCTCTGCCACCGAAGACCCCAGGTTCCCCCCGGTTACTGTTGATGAGTTGGATGATATCGATATTGAAATATCGGTTTTGACTGTACCCAAAAAAGTGAAAAGCCATGAGGATGTTGTGGTGGGCAGGGACGGGATCATAATAAGCAAAGGATTTATGAAGGGATTGCTGCTGCCCCAGGTTCCGGTAGAACAGGGATGGGACCTGGAGTATTATATTTCCTGGGGGTGTCGAAAAGCCGGGCTGCCCATGGATGAATGGAAACGGGGCGTGGACATTGAGACGTTCCAGGGTATTGTTTTCGGTGAAACTGATTTAATGGATTAGCCGCTAATTTTAGCCACAAAGGTACACGAAGAAGCACAAAGACAAATGTCAATCTGTGCCTCCGGCGGCCGGGAACCTTTCAAGAGAGGTCATTAGTCATTTGTCATTGGTCATTTGTAAAGAGGACAATCAAACAAGAAAGTTCACTTAATAGGCCGGGGCTGCCAGCCTGTTGCTGGACCTCCCAAAACTTTTTATTAAAGGGAGTTTTCATTATATTGTTTTCTTCATATTGTTTTCTTCGTGGCCCTTCGTGTATCTTCGTGGCTAAAATTAGGTGGTGATTTTGGGACCTCCTAAATTCAATTTCCAACTTTCTAAATTGAAAAATAGGACAAACTTATGTATAATATCAACGTATCTGAAATAAATTTATTAGAGGCAAAATGATGAATAGAATTGCGGTCAATCCCAGGATACATTCCGGGAAACCCTGTGTAAAGGGTACACGCATAACAGTACAAAACGTACTGGAACTAATTGATGAAGGGATCTCGTTTGAAGAGATCATTCGGGATTACTACCCCGATCTTACTGTTGAAGATATCCGCGCCTGTGTTAAGTATGCTATTGCACTCGTATAAATAATGACTAACCGCAAACAAAAAGTGGTTGTCGCCCTTAGCGGGGGAAAAGATTCCACCGCTTCTGTGGTTTTGTTGAAAGAACAGGATTACAATGTGCAGGCCATGACCATGAAATTGGGCATCAAGGGCGAAGATCAACGCTTTGAAAAACTCAAACACCTGGCCCAAGTGTTGACTGTTCCCTTGAAAATTATCGACATGAGAACGCCGTTCCAGGAAAAAGTCATCGACTACTTTCTGCGTGCCTATGCCGCCAGCCTCACGCCCAATCCCTGTGTGGCTTGCAACAATAACATAAAATTTAACCTCTTGATGCAAGAAGCCCTCAAAACCCAACAGGCAGATTTCTACGCCACCGGCCACTATGCGGCTAAAACCCTGGTCAATGGGCATTATTTTCTAACCGAACCCAAAGACCGGACAAAATCGCAAATCTATTTCCTCTCCATGATCGGAGAAGAAGCGTTAAAGCGGGTGATTTTCCCCATCTCTGCTTTAACTATCGAAGAAGTCAGGAAAAAGGTAGAAGACCTGCCGCTGGTGAATAAAGAAGAAAGCCAGGATGTCTGTTTTCTGCATGATAAAAAACTAATCGATTACTTAAAAAAACACCTGCCAAAGCGATATTTTAAACCGGGGGATTTCCTGGATGTCAGGGGAAATAAAATCGGTAAACATAAAGGGGCGGTTTACTTCACCATTGGGCAGCGCCGGGGAACCGGTTTTGCCTCGGACAGGAAACTTTACGTGGTAAAAAAAGATGTTCAAAATAATACCGTCACCCTGGGGGAAGAAAAACATCTTTATGCGGATACGCTGACGGTTGCTAAACCGGTATACTGGAAGGAAATCAAAACCGGCGATGTGTTTAAAGTGAAGATAAGGTACATGACGCCATTTTCAGAGGTTGAAATCACTGAAGTTTCAAAGGAGTATATAAAGGCAAAATTTGCAAAACCGGAAAAATCGGTTACCCCCGGTCAAATAGGAGCCTTTTACCAGGATGACATCATTGTTGCCGCCGGGTATATTTCTTTATGACCAGTTCCGAATTGTTTTTCCTGGCCCTTTTTCATTTTTCATCCTTTTCAATTCATTGTATATAATAAATTAATCTCATCTTGCGAAAGTGCTATATTATATATTCTGAATTCATCTATTATACCATCAAAATATCTATTTTCACTATCCCAACCCCCTATCCAAGAAACTCCGAGAGTAGGAGATATTATACGTTTTCTAAAAATCCATTCTCGCTCAAAATTTCCGTTTATATATAATCTTACAAAACGATTATTTTTGCTGAATGCAACGGCAATATGGTACCACTTGCCTGAATCAAATTGATAATCAAAAGACACATTGTACTCACATCCAAGTATAGCAAATCCAACACAAGCAGTATATCCAAATTGAAAATGAATATCACCAATTGACCAACCTCTATCATTTCTTATTACCTTCAATTTATCACCATCAATGAATGTATTGACATACAACCAGGTTACGAAGGTAAATTCATCAACTTCTCCCATTGCAGGAATTTCTATATAATCATTAATTCCATCAAATGCATATGCACGATTTTCATTTCCCAATCTGTCTCTTGTCAAAGTCGCCCCATAAACCCTTCCGTGGTAGGCATTACCGCTTTCATCGTTAGCATTTCCATTAAATGGATAATATGCTATTAGCCCATTATTTATTATAGTATTGTGGTCTTTAAAATCTTTCGATGGATAAATGGTTCTTATGATAAAATATATTACAATCAAAAAAATAACTATGAAGAATAATGTAACCCATATTGATACTCTCCTTCTTTTAGTTTTTCTTTGCTTGTCTTGGTTGATATTCTTTTTCGGCTCTGGAGAAGGTGATATTTTTTGTATGACAGGTTCATCAAGAATTGCTGTGACAGCTTCCAATAAGCTGTCAAATTCTTTATGAGTTAATGTTCCTCCCCAATCCTCAAGCCGTACTGCGTGGGTTCGTCGGAATTCGAGAGGAATTTTTACATCATCTATCAAGATTGGTATTAAAATTTTTCGTTTTTTGCCCTCAGCTGCTTCAGCTTTTACCCACTCTGATGTCACAGAATCTTTTGACCATAGCACAATTATACATTTAGCTGCATCCAATGCCTCTTCAATAACATCATCAAATGTTTTTCCAGGAGGGATTTGGCGGTCCCACCAGACTGACCATCCTTGTTTCTTAAGGGCCTTTGCCAGGTTTTGTGCCCTTTCCCGATCAGAATGGGCATAACTAATAAAAATATCACTCATAACAATTTCTCCCAATTTCGAGATTTTTTGCCAGGCGACTTTTTCTCCCAAGCAATCCCGTGCCTGAGTTTCTTGCTGTCTGCTCGAGCCTTTTGTTATTTGATTAATCTGGAATATCGACTCGATCGTGCACATATACCCCTGGTGGAATATTTAATCGACGTCCAGACATTATACCAAAATAAACAACATTGGGCGGAGGATTCCCTCGGTGCAAAAAATGGTAAAGAACTGGAATCGAAGATGATGGTGGTTTATCTCCCTCCTTTTCAGGGTCATAACTTTTTCCAAACCAAAGACTTATGAATGCATCACAAAAAAATTCAGACAGAGGTTTTCCCAATGGAAGCACACTTGAGTTCAAACGCATAGTGTTTTGTGTTTGGCAGAAAGAAGCTATGTTATCAGCGCTTATTACAACTGGTGAAGTATGAGTCCCCCAAATAATAAATGTAGCCGATTCAGCACCACCAACAGATAATATTGTCTCAAGTTGATCCTCATTGATTGGTGTTGACTTCTTATCAAGCACTTTAGCTTGTCCAAGAACGGAGCGTTCAATTCGCAAAATACCCGGAAGATCAATACGTAAAGCAAGGGCAAAATCAGCACCTGTTTCACTTTCAATGAATTGTGGATTTTTCGAATTTTGAGATCTTTTAACCTTAGACTTATAGTACCGAAGTTCAATAACGGGATCATGCACTCTCGAACAGCATAAAAGATTATCGGTTAGCTCTTTCTGCCTCTCTCGCATCAAAGTATAAACTTTTGTGAAGAGATGCTGGCATTGCTCATGTTCATCTCCCAAAGTTTCTCTCGAATCAGACCTACAAAGATCTACTGCGGCATCATCAATAATTGAGGACATACTATTACGAAATTTTTTATGATTCCCTTTTAAAAACCAATTCGATATCATTTTTAATACCTCCCAAATAGTCAAATAATAATTGTTATACGAAATTTGTATATCAAGGATTCTTTGGCAACAAAGAGTAAAAATAAAGCTCATTACGGCTGGGTTCCCGCCCCTGGGGCCTGACCTCTTCCAGGTTCACCCCTTTTCGCCTTCCCAAAATCGACGGTTCTAATTCCGCACAAGCTTCCGCCCTTGAGGGTTGAACTTTTTTACTTACTCCTTTCCGCCCTGCCAACTCAGTTGTTTCCCATCTAACCATTGTCAGTTTTACCAGAAGAATATTTTTACCATACTTTGAGAAGTAAAGTCAACCCCCTTTGTAAAAAATGAGTATTTCTACTTATACTCCTACTTTCGGCTTTTGGTCTTCTGTGCCATCAGCGTAATGAAACCCTGTGAAATTATTTAACTGGCACTTTATTTCGACCTCCTGCCGGTTTTGATCGGCGCTTTCTGAGCGCTTTCTGACTGTCCCTTTTTTATTTTACCCTTCCTGGCTTGTGGGAGTCATTTCTATCGCTGTGTGAGCCATTTCAATCATTGTGGGAACGATTTCTACCATTGTGTGAGTCATTTCTATCACTGTAGTAATGATTTCTATCGCTGTGTGAGTCATTTCTATCACTGTGGGAACGATTTCTATCGCTGTGTGAGTCATTTCTATCACTGTGGCAATGATTTCTATCGTTGTGTGAACCATTTCCATTAATGTGGGAATGATTTTAAGCGGTTAAGCTGCAAGCACCGGCAAATCTGCAAGCTGGAGTAAGTTAGCCGCGAAGGCATTTACAATGCGGTAATAAGCGCGAAGAGATGCAAATAAAAAAGTCGCAAAAAAAACAAAAGAACACAAAAAATCCATAATAAAAAGGGGAAAGCAGGAAATCAATTAGATGAAAAGTCCGGGAGAATCGGTGTTTACTTTTTCTTGTTGATTTAGTACAATGTACCAGGATTAAAAAATGTTAACGATAATGAGAAAATGGTAAAAAACAAAGAATATCTTGAAGCCTTTGAAAACCAACTGGCAGCAGATGAAAAAGTCGACTTTTCCAGGAACCTGGAAATTTACGAAGCCATGTGGCAGCATGCGGTTGAATTGGGCTTATTCCCTCTAAAGGATCCTTATGACGGCATGGAAGATGACATCCGCCTGGCTAAAATTTTAAACCGGGGGCCCTCTGTGCCTGTAACCACATAAATATGTTCAAAGAATTACTTGTAAATATCGCCAGGCAATTCGAAACGCACGATATTCCTTATATCATAATCGGTGGGCAGGCGGTGTTGCTTTATGGTGAACCCCGGTTGACCAGGGATATCGATATTACTATCGGGTTGAACATCGACGCGGTAGATAAAATCGTAAAGATAATGAAAGATATTTCATTGAAACCGCTTCCAAAAGATTTACACCAGTTTGTCAAACAAACCATGGTTTTGCCACTGATTGAAGCTAAAAGCGGCATCAGGGTAGATGTGATTTTTTCTTTTTCTCCCTTTGAACAAGAGGCCATCAAAAGGGCAAACCAGGTAACAATAAATGATACTGTCGTAAAATATGCTTCATTGGAAGATTTAATTATCTTTAAAATATTCTCCGGGCGTCCGAGGGACATAGAAGATGCGCGAAAAATTCTAATAAAAAACAGTAATGCCGATATTAAATATATCAAAAGGCAATTAAAATCACTTTCTTATGAGGAAAAAGATTTTCAGGAGGAATTTAATAGGCTTTTAAGCAATATTAAATAGAAGGCTTATTTCATATGGAATGAATAGTTTCCCACTAAAAAAGAGATAAGCGGGAAATCTTTAAAGCTAACCTCTCGTACCGCACGGGCACTCTGAAAAAGCTGATGCCCTCCGTGTGGATCTACTGCTCCATATTTTTATCTACAGGATGGGCAGAAAATCGAAAAAAATTTATATAACCTTCAGCCTGCCCATCCTGAATTACTATTAAAACTCTAAAAGAACTTTTTTTTTGCCTCCGGCGGCCAGGGGCTCTTTTGAAAAACCGCCCCTGGACCCTGCAAAACTTTTTATAAAAAAAAGTCGCTAGGCAAGGAAAACCTATAATTTACTCATATACTCCACCTTCTCCCGTTCACCTAAAAGCAGCAAACTATCATGGGGATGAAACGTATAGCGGGCATGGGGAAACTCCGTCACCAATTGACCATTCCTGGATTTTTTCTTGATTAAAATAATATCCACCCCGTATTTATTCCTTACATCCAATTCCTTTATTTTTTTCCCGATAAAGTTGGCTGGTACATCAATTTCATGCATATAATATCCTTCCATCACTTCTACCATTTTTTTCCGGGATACATTGGTCAGGGTTGTCAACACCTCTCCGGCCAGGTCCCGTTTCAATATCTCCTTGTTGTAAGCCGTAATCACATCCAACCGCCATACGGTTCCCAATACGTTTGTCGAATCAGAAGAAGATACCACCGGGATTTCACTGATATTTTCCTTGCCAAATTGGCGCATCACATAACCCAGGTTGTCGTTCTCATTCACCACCGCCATATTGGGTATCGTGATATCCTTTGCCAGGACAAAATCCTTTAACGTCTCATACTGAGGTGCAATCGCACCCAGTTCTATCTGTGAAATTCGTTCGCTAATCTGTCCTTTCTCATCCTTAATGTAAAATTCGTTGTGCTCTGAAGTTATGAATTTTTCAATCACCTCGGTCATGGGTGTATCCGGGGAGAGGATTTCAATGCTGCGGCGCATCACATCTTTGACTTTCATGGACCTCAACACATTGAGCTCTTTTCCCTCGTGGATGTTGATACCACGCCGCATCAGTTTCAACGTATAGATGGACCCTTCCTGGAACCTGGTAGTCACCAGGCTGATAATGGTGGCGATCATCAGGGGAAGAATAATTTTGTAATCACCGGTCATCTCGAAAATAATCAATATGGCCGTAATAGGGGCGTGGGTGGTGGCAGCCACCACCGCACTCATGGCTACCAGCGCATAGGCGCCGGGCCCGGCCGTGATGGCGGGGAATAGTTTGTGAAGAATACTGCCAAAAAAACCACCGGTCATGGCACCCATGAATAACGACGGTGCAAAAATACCCCCGGAGCTGCCGGAACCCAGGGTAAGAGAAGATGCCAGTATTTTTAAAAATATTAAGGCACCCAACAACCATACGTCCATTTGTCCATATAACGCCTGGTTAATGGCATCGTATCCCACGCCGAAAATCTGGGGAAAGAAAATACCAAGACTTCCCACCATCAGGCCGCCCACCGTGGTTTTATAAAAATCCGGGACCTTGATCGCATCGAATTTGCCTTCAATAAAATAGAGCACTCTAATGAATAATACGGCCACAATACCGGCAATAAGTCCCAGGACAGCGTAAGGGATGAGCTCGATCCAGTGTATCAGCTCGTATTTGGGCACCTGGAACGCCGGGTAATTGCCGTAAAATGCACGTGACACCACCGTGGCAGTGACAGACGATATAACAATAGGGGAGAATTGACTGACAGTGAAATCTCCCAGTATAATTTCCACCGCGAACATGGCACCGGCAATAGGCGCATTAAAAGCAGCGGCTATACCTGCGGCAGCACCACAGCCCACTAACGTTTGCATACGCCGCCTGGAAAGTTTAAATATCTGGCCCAGCACCGAACCGATGGCAGAACCGGTTTGAATAATCGGGCCTTCCCTGCCGACAGAACCGCCGGAACCGATGGTGAGAGCGGACGCCAATACTTTGCCCACCACCACACGCGGCCGGATCACACCATTCCGAATGGCAATGGCTTCCATCACTTCAGGAACACCGTGACCTTTAGCTTCCTGTGAAAAAAAATAAATAATCAGTCCTACCACAAATGCCCCGCCGGCAGGGATGATAAGCTTTAAATACCAGGGGGCAATATAATGCTCATTCGTCCATAAAATATATTGGAAAAAATGAATTAAAAATTTCAAGGCTGCTGCTCCAAGTCCCCCCAATAACCCGATGATAATAGGTACAATGATCATAAACAGATGATCCGAGGTTTTGAATTTGTCCACTAATGCCAATGCCTTCTGCTTAATTGTCGATACGTTCATTTTCAATCGAATGTTTGTCTCCAGGTTGTAGAATATGCTAAGAAAGATTTATAAATGAATTTCCTCCTCCAGTCAAGTTTTTTTTTAAATTTAGTTCATAGCTCATAGCTCATAGCTGATAGGAAGAGATTAGTGCAGCAGCTCAAAGATATTAAGAAGATGTTATTCTAAACCTGTGCTCATCTTTTCCAATTGGCAATAATCTATTCTTATTCTGCTCCCTATGAGCTATGAGCTATGAGCTATGAGCTAAAAATTAGTTAACCATATTGTCAGAACCGCATAACTTTGTTAAACTTATGCGTTTAAAAAAATAATCAAAAAAATGAAAAAGAAAAAAATATTAACTGCCAAAGATGTGGCGCAGTTATTGGCAACACCCATGGTTACGGTGCTGCGGTGGGCTTACCAGGGAAAAATCCCCTGCAAACGAAAAAAAAACGGCTATGTATTCATAGAAAACGAAATCATCGACTGGGCCAGGTCCCATGATTTGCTCCTGGTGGATAAGCAAAAAAAAGATACTGATGCAGCAGCCGGAACCCGAATAGATGAATCCATCATCTTGAAAAAAGCCATTCAACACGGTGGAATCATTCGCAGCCTGGAGGGCAGCGATATCTATTCCGTATTGAAACATGCAGTGGAAAAGTTGAAATTGTCGGAAGACGCAGACAAAGAAATGGTGCTCAATGAATTACTCAACCGGGAAGAGATCGCTTCTACCGGCATGGGTAAAGGTGTGGCTATCCCTCATCCCCGGAGTACCCTGAATCTCAACCTGGAACACCCCATCATTACCACAGCCTTCCTGGAACAACCGGTGGATTTTAATGCCGTTGACGGCGAAGATGTATTTGTGCTCTTCCTGATGTTAAGCCCCAATACCCAAACCCACCTGAAACTGCTTTCCAGGCTCAGTATATGCTTGCGGGACAACGAGTTTTTGGCTCTCTTAAAAAAAAGAGCCGGCGAAGATGACATACTTTCAAAAATCGAACAAATCGAAACAAAATTAAGAAAAGAGAAAGATAATGTTTCGGATTGATTACTAATGGTTAATTGTTAATGTGGGATGATGAAACACTGGAACGAAAAGATCAGGGCGATTTTCATTAACCTGGATACCCGGCTTCAACTGGTCATTATTGGTACTTTGGTAGGATTGTGCAGTGGTTTTGCCGCAGTGGGATTAAATTACGGACTGGAAAAATTGTCCCACCTCCTGGAACAGCTCCATGGAAACTTCTATGTGTTCTTGTTTCCCATGGCAGGTATTACCCTAACCGTATTGGTATTAAAATATATTATTAAGGATTTTGGCGGTCATGGGGTACCGGAAGTGCTTTACAGTGTCAGTATGAAAGGAGGGGCATTAAAGCTTCGTTCCTCTTTTTCCAGGTTGGTGGGCAGTTTAATCACCATTGCCAGCGGCGGGTCTGCCGGTCCGGAGGCGCCGGTTGTTATCAGCGGGGCAGCCATTGGCTCCAATATCGCCGGCTATTTTAAATCCAATGAAAGAATTCGTGTTGCCGTTACCGGTTCCGGTGCAGCCGCAGCTATTGCCTCCATTTTTAATGCACCGGTGACCGGTGTGATTTTTACCATGGAGGTGATCCTGGGTGAATGGGTTCCCCAGAATATGCTTCCCGTGGCAATCTCTTCGGTAACCGGCACTGTTGTCAGCCGGCTGCTAAAGGGTAACCAGATTCCCTTTCTCCACCGGGAATTTGGATTCAATATCAATGACATATTTGCCACAGTGGGACTTGCCGTTGCCTTTGCCCTGTTTTCCCTGGTTTTTATCAGGATGTTGAAATGGGTCTCCATGACCCTGGACAAATATCTTCGGAATTTCCTGGTGCAGGCTGTTTGTGGTGGGCTGCTGGTGGGAGTCATCACCATCTTTTTCCCCATTGTTAAAGGTGAAGGGTATGAGTTGGTAAGGGAATTGATTGCCGGAGATTTCACGTCGCCTGCGGCTGTGGTACTGGTGCTTATCCTGATGAAAATGCTGGCCACCTCTTTGACATTGGGGGCCGGGGGGGCTGGTGGTGTATTCGCACCTTCCCTGGTGATTGGCAGCCTGGGGGGATTTTTTTATTTCCAATTGTTAACCCTGGTTTTTCCCCGGGCAACATTTACAGGAGCAGCGCTCTTCTCCCTGGTGGGGATGGCAGGCATGCTGAGCGGGACACTCCATGCACCCCTCAGCGGCATATTCCTGATCGTTGAAATTACCGGCGGATACGACGCGATATTACCACTGCTGCTGGTCTCTTTCTTGACTTCTACCCTGGTGAAACTGGTGGAAAAACACTCTATTTACCATTACGAATTGGTAAAAAAAGGTTACCTGCTGAGACCCCGCACCGATGGCCGTATCTTATCGGAAATCCAACCCGAAGAACTTTTGGAAACCGACCTGGTAACCGTTTACCCTGGAATGGTGCTCAAAGAACTTATCCCCCTGATAAAAAAATCCCGGCGAAATTATTTCCCGGTTGAAGACAGGAACACCGGCAAATTCCTGGGTATGGTGTATTTTAATGATATTAAGAACTATCTCTTTGACACCCACCTCCTGAATTCTATCATCGTGGAAGAGGTTATGGAAACTGAATTAACCACCGTATCATTGAACGACAGGGTGGGAGATATTTTAAATACCTTTGATGCCGCCAATGCCTGGAGTTTACCGGTGGTAGAAAGTAACAAATTTTTGGGCCTGATATCAAAAGCAACCATGCTGGATCACTACAGGAAGGAGTTGAAAGCTCAAACTGAAGAGTGAAGGTTGATGAATAAAGATGGAAAAATAATGGTAAAAAATTTCAGTTTTTTTTATTTTTACACTTGCTAGAATCGCACTTTTTTTGTAAACTTTAGTGTTGGCAATATCACATGTGATAAATTTAAATACATGATATTATAGGAGGATAATAATGAACGAATTGGTAGAGCGGCTGACCAAAGAGCAGCCCGTAGAAACAGCAAGACCGGAAAAAACAGCGAAAGCCTTAAAAGAGTGTGTTGACAGGGATTATGTTCATGTCATGTTCAAAAAAACCGGTACAGAAGTCGGTATTCAACTGGACCGGAGAGATTGTAAATTCGATGACGGGAATTTTGAGGAAGCCAAGGGAACGGTGCACCTGGTTGGCGGTCTGATTCTCAATTATGACAAAGTCCGATGTGTAGCTGATATCGACCTGACTACCTGTGAAGGAACCGGTCACCTGGAGCCTGTTGATGATGATGAATATGACCTTATAATGGGTAGAAGCAAGGAAGAATAGGAAATAATCACATAGAATAAGCAGCGGTTTCGTTTGGGGGCACGGGTACCGGTTGCCGGCTGTCTCCACGATCCCTTTGCATGACGCAGCAGTGTCCCATTTAAAAAGCAAAAAACGCCAAAAATTAACAAAAAAATCAAAGAATTCAGCTAAATCAGCACAAACCCTTGACAACAAGTTTGATTTAAATTATTATCTGTTTATGATTGTAGGTTTTAACACTGATATTAAGTACCGCGATGAGGTGTTTCATATTCAGACGGAAGATAAAGGGGAAAGTAACCCCACCGTCGAAACCCTGGTTTACCATAGTGGAGAAATCTTGTTGTCCAGGCGAATTTCCTATAGTCACCTGTTAAAAAAATCCGATGCCCGAAAACGCATCAAAGACATGATGAAAACCCAACATGAGCAGGTGATTTTGGAGTTAAAAGGTGGGAAATTTCTGCACCTATTGTCGCTGGATACGCAAGTCGTCAATGACATGCCCCTTGATGAAATGGTGCTGGATTACCTGGATCAACAAGAATCAATCTCGGAATAGATATGACGTAATTTTTACGTATTAAGGTATTAACGTATAACGTCGATGAGTGAAACAATTTTTTTAATCGACGGCATGTACCTGTTGTTCAGTTCCTTCTATTCCAACCGGAATATGAGAACTCTTAAAGGAGAACCTACAGGTGCCATTTACGGTTTTGTCACCCGGGTTGAGAGTATCATCCGCGATGTGCAGCCCCACCGCATTGGGGTCGCCTTTGATTCAAAAGAAAAAACCTTCCGCCATCAATGGTTCGAACCCTATAAAGCCAAACGCCTGGTTCCTCCTGAAGAATTGGTCCAACAAATTCCCCTGGTAAAAGAATACCTGGCGCTGCGGGGTATTCAATTGTTTGAGGCCTCCGGTTTTGAGGCCGACGATGTGATTGCTGCCTGCTCAACTGCCGAAGCCGGCAAAGGAAACGACGTATTGATATTTTCTGCAGATAAAGACCTGTTCCAGTTGGTGGACGACCATATTTTTATTTTTCACCCGAAATTAAAACAAAAACTGGATGCGTCTGCTGTCAAAGAGCATTTTGGTGTTTCTCCCCGGCAAATTGTCGATTATCTCTCCCTCACCGGCGATACCTCCGACAATATTCCGGGGGTCCCCGGGATCGGTGAAAAAACCGCCTTAAAAATTATCGAGAAATTCCAGAGCCTGGATAACCTGCTCAACAACCTCGATGAAGCCGATGAAAAAATCAAGAAAAAAATTGAAAACAACCGGGAATCGCTGCAAATCTCCAGGCAGTTGATCGACCTGGCCAATGCCCCGGAAATAAAAGAAGAATTCCTCATCAAACCCTTCAAGGATGAAATTACTCCCCAACTCCTGGACTTTTACCGCAAGTTATCGTTTAGCAGCCTGTTGAAACGATTCGAAGATACTGCCAAAACAAAACCGGAGGTCAGAACCACGACCCTGGACATTAAATATGAGATCATCAAAAATGCTCATCAATTGAAACAATTGAAGGAAAAAATCCGGGAAGAAAAATATTTCGCTTTTGACCTGGAGACCACCCATCTCGAATTTTTCAGGGCCGAAATCGTGGGGCTTTCCATCTCTTTTAAAAGCGAAGGTTATTATATTCCTTTCCTTTACTCAAAAGCCGATGCCCGGGATATTACCATCGGTTTTGACGATTTCAAAAAAGAACTGGCGGAACTTTTTGCAGCCCCCGATATCAAAAAAACCGGTCATAACCTCAAATTTGATATATTGCATCTTAGACACCATGGTATTGAAGTCAACGGTGCTGCCGACGACTCCATGGTGATGTCCTATTTGATTCATCCCAACCGGCGGGCCCATAATCTCAAGGACCTGACACTGGAGTTTTTGAAATACAGGCAGGTGGAGTATGATGAGCTGGTGGGCAAAGGGAAAGAGCAGAAAAAATTAATCGCCGTTGATATGGAGACCCTCAGCAAGTACTGCATCGATGATTCCTACCTGAGTCTGAAACTGGTGGACATATTGGGAAAAAGCATCAAAGAGAAAGCACTGGAGGATTTGTATACCAATATTGAAATGCCCCTGGTTAAAATTCTCATGGAAATGGAATATGCCGGTGTGCGGGTGGACGTGGATTTTTTAAAGCGTGCTGCCAAGACCATGGAGGAAAAGATCGATTCTATCGAGCAGGAAATCTATCAAATGGCCGGGTACCGGTTAAACCTGAATTCATCCCAGCAGTTGGGAGAATTGTTATTTGAGAAGATGAATTTGCCGGTTAAAAAGAAAACCCGCAAAACCAAATCCTATTCCACTGATATTGAAGTGTTGAATGAATTAAAAGAATTTCCCATCGTGGCCAAGATTATTGATTATCGAACCTATAAAAAACTGTTGTCCACGTATCTTATTGGTCTGCTGGACAGTGTAGACAACAGCAGCCGTGTTCATAGTTCGTTTAACCAGACGGTTACAGCCACCGGTCGTTTGTCGTCCTCCGACCCTAATTTGCAAAACATTCCGGTAGGTGAAGTTGCCGGTATCAATGTCAGGGATGCGTTTATTGCCGAAGAAGGCAAATTCCTGCTGGCTGCTGATTACTCCCAGATTGAATTGCGGGTGATGGCCCATTTTTCGCAGGACCCGAATTTGTTGGAAGCCTTTGCCAGGGATTTTGATATTCATCAGCATACGGCTGACACGGTGTTTGGCGACGACTTGTTTTCAAGTCCCAAAGAAAAGCGAAAGCGGGCCAAGATTATTAATTTTTCCGTCCTGTACGGCAGTGGTCCCTATTCACTCTCCAAAGAATTGGGAGTCAGTTTTAAAGAAGCCAGGAATTTTATCGATATGTATTATGAAAAGCATGCCGGGGTAAAGGCGTTTATGGATGAAGTAATTGCTAAAGCCGAAAAGGAACCGGAAGTTAAAACCATTTCCGGGAGGCGGCGGGATATCCCGGAAATTCTCAGTTCCAATCGCATTGTCAAGGAGAACGGCAAGCGCATGGCCATTAACACGGTTATCCAGGGCAGTGCCGCGGATATTATCAAGATTGCCATGATCAATATTCATAGAAAAATGGAACAAGCGGGAATGAAGAGTAAATTGGTGATGCAGGTGCATGATGAGTTGGTGTTTGAGTATCCGCCTGGGGAGGAGCGGCAGTTGCTTCAGATTGTCAAGGAGGAGATGGAGAATGCGGTGGAGTTGAGGGTTCCTTTGAAGGTGGATCTTGAGACTGGCAAAACCTGGGGAAGTTTGAAAAAGGTTATTTAGCCACGAAGGCATTTACAATGCGGTGATAAAACGAAGGGCCACAAAAACAAACAAAAATATTTGTGGGTATTATGAAAAGCTTTTGCGGGGGGTCCAGGGGGGTGGTTTTCTCGAAAAGAATCCCCCTGGCCGCCGGAGGCATAGTATTTTCAGGATGGACATTTTTAAATTTTTTCTTTTTTAGTTTTTATGTCCATCCTGTAGATATGCGTATTGGTTAGTATATTCGCACGGAGGGCAGAGGTTTTTTCAGAGTGCCCGTGCGGTAGGAGAGATATAAGATGCCCTTCGGGCGGAGTTTAACTATTCTTGTATTACCAATAAGATGCAACATTAAAGTCATATTGTCATGCACCGTGCACATTTTCACATTTTCATTTTCACATTTTCACATTTTTTGTTGAAAAAAATCTCCAATAAAATTATCGATCCGCAGCATTTTCCTCCTGGACAGCGTTCTTTAGTAACTCTATTCGCTCTACAGGTAAATCGGTTATTTCTGAAATCGTTTCG
>JABAOH010020637.1_pt1 | contig 96582 bp, 66 predicted proteins | sample 7062181 | NCBI WGS metagenome assembly JABAOH01 (sample SAMN14538630, study PRJNA623070) | marine sediment metagenome | biome: marine biome [ENVO:00000428]; feature: marine pelagic biome [ENVO:01000023]; material: deep marine sediment [ENVO:00002113]; isolation source: pool of 5 deep marine... | reverse complement strand
AGGTGGAAAATTTGTTTAAGTCATCAGGCACATATGTCTATATTTTAGAGACAAAAGCGGATCAGTATGGATTTAGGTATGAGATAACCATTGATATTCAATTGGACGTTCCGGCTGCCGAAGTTTCTACTGCTCCTTCTGTTCCTGAGGTCCAATCTTCCCCAAAACCTGATTCCCCTGATCCTAAAAAATCGACTGAACCTGGTGAAAGGGCGGCAGCGATTCAATATGATCTTTCGATGTATGTGGGAGGCCGTTTTATTGCCAGGACCAGGAAAGAGGAATATGGAAGTGTATTTGAGAGCAGCATGAAAGGTATACAAGAAGCCATTGAATCCGAACCGGGGCATCCAGGGGATACTGTGAATCCGACGGCTCTTTCAATTCCCATTCTTCCGCTGATAAAAGCGATTTTAAAGAAAAAAAGATCTTCTGCGCGTCCACAGCCGCGGGCGATACGTGTGGTATTTTTGCGGGAAGATAAAAGCGGAGCATCAAAAGAGGTCAATGCAGTTATCAGACTTCAATCCAGGGTTATAGAGAACATTTCCCGGCAAGAATTCTAATTTTAGCCACGAAGGCATTTACAATGCGGTAAAAAGCACGAAGGGACACGAAGATGAAGAAAATCACAAATTCCAAATCCCAAATTCCAAACAAATTCCAAATTACAATGACCAAAATTACAAAAATAAATAAGAATCGAATTACAGCGATTATAATGGGGTACAACATCAATAGGCAAAGTACAATGCCTGACCGTGTATGAAAAGCTTTTGCGGGGGTCCAGGGGGCAGTTTTCTCGAAAAGAGCCCCCTGGTTGCCGAAGGCATAGGAGTTCAGGATGGGCAGTCTAAACGTTCTTTGAGTTCACAGATATTTCTGCCCATCCTGTAGATACAAGTAGGGGTTAGTAGATCCGCACGGAGGGCAGTAGTTTTTTTAGAGTGCCCGTGCGGTAGGAGAGTTCGTGTGGTGGAAGCGCTTTATGATTTGATTTTCGCTAAATAGGTTTCAAATTCAAGGAACTATGAATTTAGGCTCCCCAATTTCCCGGGAAGCCAATTGACATATTTACATATTTGTTTTAAAATATTTAATAATTTTATTTTAAATAAAGGTGGTATATGAAAATAACTAAAATAATATTGAAGGGCTATAACCAGTTCAAGGATGTAGAAATTGATCTTACCTATCCGAAGGGGCATGAGAAAGAAGGGAAACCATTGGATAAGATTTGCATTATCGGCCAGAGTGGAAGCGGAAAAACCAGTTTACTTCGGCTAATTAAATGGTTTGTTTCTTTTGCGAGAGATATCGGAAAGAATATCGATTTACCCCTGCCACCTGAAAATGCGGTTAAAATGGATTTTCAGCTCTCTGATTTTCATTATCGAATATCCAACATTGCAAAAGGTAATTACCTCAAATACCACTTGAGTAATGAGATAAATAAAGAAACGTTTTTTAAAGCGCTGGAAAAATATTATGAGGAAACAAAACCGCTCCTGTTCAACTTTCCGACGGAATTATTAACAAGAAAAAAAGCACCTGAAGTGGAAGAAGTTGATCCCCTTGAAGAACTGGAGAAAATAAGAAAAAAGGAGTTTTATCTCACTAATTTGGAGCCGCAGTCTAAAATTGATTTTGCCTATGAAGATTTAAAAGAGACCTGGGATTACATATTAAAGGATATCATCTTATACCGGTCGCATGAAGCTTTTTATGACTATACAATGGGTAAAGCAGTGCTTGAGAAGGGAGAAAAAAGCGATAAATATAAGAAATTGGCGGCTGAATCCAAAAAATGGTTAGATCAAAGATCCAATCCATTAGAAATTATGGCAAAAAAATGTCTTGATCCCCTCCTGTTTAAACTGGGCTTGAAGGTCAAAATGGAGATCGACAGACCGGAATCCATTATCAATTTGAGTTTTATTGAACTGAAGACGCTGGCCGGTCAGTATGTGCCCAGGGATTTTTGGAGCACAGGGACCTGGCATTTGATACAGACCGTGATTCCACTTTATCAACTGAAACCCCAAAACGCAATCATTTTGATCGATGAACCGGAACGTTCGCTTCATCCCGATGTTCAAAAAGACATCATTGAAACCTATGTCAAACTGGCGCCGGAGTGCCAGTTTTTCTTTGTCACTCATTCACCCATCATTGTTTCTGCCTTTGAACCCTGGGAGATTGTTGAATTGAAATTCGACGATGAACACAAATACGTTTTCCGGGAATTATATTATGAAGGGGAAAACCGAGTGGACAACTACAAATACTTTCCCGAATATTTACGTTGGGACTCAATTCTAATGCGTATTTTCAGACTTGACGAGGAAGGCGGCAAAAAACGCTTAAGTGCACTTGAAGAGGTGTCAGAATTAGACATCCGCATAAGTAAATTGAAAGAAAAAGGTAAATTAAAATCTCCCGAAGGAAAAAAATTAGTAGATAGATACCTGGAATTGAACGAAAAACTAGATTGGTGTGTTGGTAAAGATGAATGAAGACAAATGAGACGTACTGATAAATTCGAAATACTACCAAAACATTACAAAGAATGGCAGGATAAGATTACTCAACAACCTTCCCCAAAAGGTTCATTTCCCGGGAAAGGCGCTCAGATTCTTTTACGTACTTCATCGACTTTTTCGGCTGTTCCAACCCGGAATAGACCTTCCCCATATATCCCCATACACCGGCCATCTTTTTTTTATTTTTCGATTTTTTGTAGATAATCTCTGCTTTCTCCAGGAAAGACACGGCTTTCTCGAATTGAGTTAACTCATAATAAAGCTTTCCCAACTCAAAATAAAGGTCTGCTTTATGATCTTCCCTGATGGTTGTCTTCAAAGCATTTAACAGGAAATCGATTTTTTTTAATTTGTCCTGGCTTCCATGATTCACGGTCTTTTCGATCTCCTTCTCCGAAAAGTCAGCGGAATAATTGCAAAACCGGTAGAAATCAGGAGCTTTCATCATCATGCGATCTTCAAGTTCCGGCGGACAAATAATAATTATTTTTAAATTTAGGACTAAGATATGCTCCCGCCTTATATTAAAAGCATTGAGCAGTCGTTTGATATCCTCTTCCATAATGGTGGGATTTTTGTAAAAAATCTCAAAAGGAAACCCTGAAATGATATAAAGTTTTTTAGGAGACTGGTCTTCTACAACAGCAATATAATCGATGGGATCATAGTCACCGGTGTCAAATGTTAATTCTTTAAAGGAAAATTCCCCGGCCAATTCCTCTTTCAATTTAGAGACAAGAATTCTTTCCGTTCCAGGTTTGCGGCAAGTTAAAAAGACCAGCATTCCCTTCCCTTTTATCAGCCGAATTAGGTTAAAGAGCAGGGCGAATTGATATTCATCCCGGTTACGAGCCATCTTCTTTCTTTTCTCCTCTTTCTTCCGCGAAGATCTTTCTTCGTTCTTTTAATCTATCTTCCAGTTTCTACTCCTCTGTCTATAATAAAACACATCGGATAAAAAGTATAACACATATTGCTTCTTTATACATGGTCTTACTGTTACTTTCTTCTCCTTTCTATTTTTTATTTTCAAAAGGGGTCGGCGACCCCACCCACTTGCACGGCATGATCATTTTCCCACGTTAAAGACGTTTTCTCAAATCTTTGTTTTTTTTTGCAAACTTTTCTAGGGTATTAGTAAAATACAGGCGGATGCCGTGATGATAACTTTTACCTTGGGGATAATATGTTGCTTCGGCGGGATCAAAGTAAAGAATGTTTTGACGAACCATATCTCTTAATAATTCTTCCTCTTCCGAATTGATCTCTTCCTTGGATAATTCATCTCTATCCACAAATCGACGAAGTAATTTTTCGATTTTCTTTTGCTCCGGCTTAACCACATAATCGACAATTAAGCTGCGCATCTTTTTTTTATACAAGCGGGTAACCTCGTCAAGAGGGGTGTGAAACAACTCGGAAAGAATATCCTGGATTTCCCACATGCTGCCGCCCACTGTCTGCCATATCTTTTCCGCATCCTCTTCGCTGAGAGTGTAATCTTTTATTTTAGAATACTTCTCCAGGTTGAGCAGCCATTCCATCACGTCTTGTTTTGGCAGGTAATCGATCCTGTAAAACTTCGAGCATTTTTTAAGCCTGGAGTCGATAAATACGCGATCAATAAAATAGCCGTCTGAAGAGGAAATAATTATATGGGCCAGGTGGCTTTCTTTGGTCATGGCCACAAAAAAATTGAACAACTCGATAATCAACTGCCGGTCCCTGCCGTTATTCAGATATATATTATCCAATGCCTGGAGCTCATCGATGATTAATACCGGCTTTATACCTTTTTTATTTAAACGGATAAACTCCTTTTCCATTATGAAAAAAGGATCCAATTCGCCCTGCTTTATTCCTTTTAACACTTCAACGGAAAGCTTAAAAAACTTAAAATCATACTCCCGTTTTTCTTTCACGTCTTCTTTAGAGCGGGAGTAATCCACTCCAAAAAACATTTCCAGGAAATCTTTATAGTTCCCTATCAACACTTTTCTCAGGTTCAAAAATTTCACATCCATTTTTTGTTCTTTTTCGATTTGGTTGAAGAACTTGTACAGGAGTGTGGTCTTTCCTGAAGATTTGGGCCCGTGAAGGAAAAGAATCGATTCGGAACGCTCATCGATGCAGCTTTTTAAAAAAGCCAATTCCTTTTCCCGGTTGATAAAAGCAACATCTTTCCGGTATTCAAATTTATCGTTACTCATGGGTTAATTATAATACCCTGTGGTTTTTTTTTCAACCCCGCGGTGGAACAGGCAAAAAATCCTCAAGGGTTGGGGAATTTGTTTCAAGAGCTGGAGTAATTGCCTCAGATGTCAAGGAATTTTCCTTAAGAGTAGGGACAATTTCCTCGGGGCTTGGAGCATTTGTTTCAAGAGTTGAGGCAATTGTATATGGAGCAAAATCATTTGCATATGGAGCAAAGGTAATTGTATATGGAGCAAAAACATTTGCATATGGAGCAGAATCGTCCGTATATGGAGCAAAATCATTTGTATATGGAGCAAAATTATCCGCATATGGAGCAAAGTCATCTGCATATGGAGCAGAGTTGTGTTGTGTGTTGTTCCTTAAATTTTTTATTTTTCTTAAATCAGGGGTTGAAAATCTCTTTTTAAAGGCATATAATTCTCCTGCCATCCTAAGCAGGAGGTGTGGAGATGAATATACGTGAACAATTTTTAGGTATGGTTCGCAAGGGTGTTTTTCACATCCTGGCTCCCCAGGGTTTTGAAAACAGACCAATGCGCCTAACCGGAATACAAATAACAGAAGCCGCGGGCCCGGAAGCCGAAGAAATCGACCTGTCGGATTATGAAGATAAAGTAATCGTGGTCAATGGGCATACCCAGGGCGGAGGCAGCTGGATTTATTCTGCCGAGGTGGCAGAAGAAGCCGGACCTGTGGTTTCAAATTTCCTGGAAACCTATTTTTCAGAAGAAGAAAAGCTCAAAAAATTATGCGCCCTGGTGATTGGTCACCACCCGGATAAACCGGGTGCAGTGAACACCAAAAGCAATATCAGTGAGTTCGAATTTAACAAAGACCTGGCACGGCGGATCGAACAAAAAATTCAAAAAGCCAGGCTTCAGAAAATTTATCGCACAACTTACGAAGCACTGCCGCGGGAGATCAATTCCATCAACCCTGATTTTATCGTTAGTTTGCACTGCAATGCCTACGATAACGTGGCTTCCGGCACAGAGGTCCTTTACTGCCACATTTCTGAGAAAGGAAAAGAAGCGGCGGAAATTCTGCTGCGCCATTTGGTAGAACATCTGGGGCTGCGGAACCGCGGTATCATACCCAGGAAAGAAGGGGAATTAGGGTATGGTGTGCTGTGCCTGACAAATGCGCCAGCCGTAATTGCCGAGCCTTTTTTTATCAGTAATGATTCGGACCTGGCCCGTGCCATGGAAGACCTGGATGGATTGGCACAAGCCTATGCCAGCGCCATCGATGAAATCGCCGAGATGATTGGTGGGGCTGCCATTTGACCATGTGGTGTGGATTTTTTTTATTTTCCTATTGAATTGTTGCTCACGTTCTTTTAAAATAAGAACGATAAAGAAAAAAATAAAACAAAAATATTGGAATGAAGGTAATGAATAGGGCGAGTCAGTTTCGTTTGTTTTTAGTTGAATATGAGGATTATATCAAGAAGGTTTTAAAACCTGAGCATCGCCGGATAAGGGCATTTTTTGACCGCTGGCGGCAGCCGTATTACTGGGTCAGATATGCCAGGGGCAGTGATACCCCTTATCCCAACCCTATAAGGGCAGTATTCACCCGTATTAAACGGCCGGAAAAGGTGGTGGATAAGATCCTGCAAAAACCAGAGGAATACCCGAAGGGCATATCACCCGAAAGTTTCCATAAAATGCACGACTGCATCGGGGTTCGCATCATTGTTTATTTTCTCTGTGAATTGCCCTATATCGACAGGGAATTACGCTCCTCCGCAGCCGTAGAGATTTCAAAAGAACTTCCCCCTGAAGCTTATTTGAGCCGCGATCTGATGAATCGTTTCGGGCTGTCGCATATCTCGCATAAAGAAAAGGACAGCGGGTATGCGTCCGTGCATTACGTGGTGCGATTAAACACAAAAACCAAAAAGGAAGTGATTCACCCCTGGTTTGAAATCCAGGTCCGTACCCTGGCCCAGGAACTCTGGAGTGAAATGGAGCACATTCTTGCTTATAAATCCACCCAAAAAGCAACGTTTTCCACGAAACGACGATTTCAAATACTGAGCAGTCAAATTAATGCCATGGATGAACATTTCAATTTGCTGTATGAGGAGTTGATCCAGAACCAGGAAAAATCCCAATACGAAGAAGATGATGAACTGCGCCCTGAAAATCTCCCTTCCACACTCTCGAGGATTGGTATTCGCTGTGCACAGCAGGATTTTGATACCATTATTTCCATCCTGAAGAGTCGAGGCGTTGGAACCATCAAAGACCTGGTGACCCTGGCAACTCCAAAGCGGCTTGAAACCATTCGCAATACGTATATCACAGTCACAGGGCGGCCTCCTGACAATTTTGAGTTAGTTGCCAGCCTGGGGGCGCTGAAGGGAATACATCCCCATGAAAACGAATCCCAGCATGTGGAATCTCATATTGAATACAGCAGATTCTGGAATAAGTATCGAAAGCAATTCATGTCTGATAAGAATAATCCTCGCTCCTACGATTAAGATGAGTTCAATGGAAACGATCCAGGTGGTAGAAGCATTTCCAAAACACGCGGATATGATGCGCACCTATCTAACAAAACAAAATTACCACGTCCTGGTTAGCACGTCCATTGATGAAACAAAACAATCCCTTGCAAAACAACTTCCGGATATCCTGGTGATCGACTTAAACATCGCAGATATAGAATTTTATGACTTTTACCAATGGATGCTGAGTATACCGGAAATCTCCCAAATTTCCAGACTGTTTATTGCCGGGAAAATGCAAACGGAGATTGCAAAAAAACTGGAAAAAGAACACAAAGAAACCGTCTTAATTAAACCCCTGGATATCAACCGGTTCACCTCTACCATCGCCAAATTGAAATCAACAAAAAGCCCGGTTATTAGAAAAAATAGAGAACAGGATTATTTTCTCTCCCTTATCGGTAAAAAAATAGGGCCGGCAACCATATTAAACGAGATCGGCCGCGGGGGTATGGGAGCGGTTTACGTGGGGCACCAGGAATCCCTGGACCGCAATGTTGCCATTAAAGTATTACTGCCGGGAATGGTGGGTGATTATACCGCTATTGAACGGTTCCAACGGGAAGCCCTGGCAATTGCTAAATTAAAAAGTCCTCATATCGTTCAAATTTACGATTTCGGCGAATACGATGACAATGCGTTCTATATCTGTATGGAGTACCTGGAAGGTCAGACCGTAGACCAGTATCTGAAAAGCAAAGGCAGTTTTCCCCTGGAAAAAGCCATATCCGTTATCATCCAGGTGGCCACAGGTTTAAGTGTTGCCCATGATGCCGGCCTGATCCACCGGGATATCAAACCCTCCAACCTGATCCTGGACAATAAAGGTCATGTGACCATAACGGATTTTGGCTTGGTAAGACCACAAAAGAAAATTAAACATACCCAAACCGGGATGATAGTAGGCAGCCCCCATTACATGGCACCGGAACAGATATCCGAAGCCCAAATGGATACACGCTCCGATATCTATTCGCTGGGAATGGTTTTTTTCCACCTGATTGCCGGGCATCCGCCCTTCTTAGCAACCAACCCCATGGAAATACTAATGAAACACCTGAACGAACCGCTGCCAAACCTCAGGAAAACCATACCGGAAATTCCCCAGTCCATTACCGACATCCTGGAACGGATGACCGCTAAAGATCCCAAAAATCGATACATCAGCTGCCGTGAACTACTCTGGGACCTCAAAGCCCAGGAAAGAAAATACGCTACCAGGACAACCCTACGTCTAAACAGGGAACAAGAAGATCACATGCCTCCCGGGGACTTAAAAAAAATAAGCATCGAAACCATTTTCCACCCAGTATTATCAGAATTGCAAAAACAATCCCCGGAACTCTTCACCCAGGACAACCTCCTGGGCTCCCTGACAATAACCGCATCCGGCAGCATGGTGAGCAGCCAGGGGAAATTCCCGGAAGACTGGAAAAAGGCAATATTTATTTTACATGAAACCACCAAACAACTCAATGCAGCCGTAAAATTAGGCCAATGGAAATTTAAACTGGTGGAAACACCTGATGAGGTATTGGCATTGTTTCCTCTGCCAAAGAATTCTAACCTGGGAACCCTGCTGTTTAATCAAAAAGATACCGGGATTTTTTCCAGTGCTTCCTTAAAGACCTCCAGTGCCAGCTTTGTCAAAGCGAAAAAGTCCACCGATCCTATCCGTCATATCGCTTCCATTGCCGGTGTGAACGATGTCCTGCTTTTTAATGACGAAGGACAATTGGCAGACCACACCCTGAAAGATGAACGAGACCTGGAACAATACAAACTGCGCTTCCCACCTGTTGTCCAGATTATTCGTTCTATTTCCCTTAACATTACCGGTTTTGACCTCTGGTTTGATAAAGGACGCATCATGGCATGGCACCTGGAAACAGGAATTCTTTTTACGGTTTCATCCCTGGATGTCAGCCGTTCCTTTATCTCGATTTATATCACCGCCCAACTGGAAGAGTTAAATACCACCACCCGGACGACAATTCTCCCGGAAATAGAAAAAGAAGAACGTATTGACAAAGACAAAGAAAAAGAAAAAACAGTAGCCAACCCGGTTCCACCCCGGTTGATGGAACAAATTCAACTGGAACTGGCCCACATGATCGGCCCTATTGCCAAAGTCGTTCTCTCCAAAGAATGCAAAAAAATGGGCTATTCCAGGGGAAATTTTCCTGAAGACCAACTCCTGGGATTGGTGGAACAACTGAGCAAACAAATCGATGCATCCAAAAGAGAACAATTCAGCGATAATGTTCAAGATATAATTTATAAATTCAGGAGCAAGGAGTAACGAAAAATGAAAAAGACAGGCCTGGGATTAAAGATAATGATATTTACGATCCTGCTGGTGGTGATCACAGCGGGAATCCTGATTTATTTTTCCTACATAACCTCGTATGCAGACCTGGAGAAGGCTATTGGTGAACGGTTAGAGGCCATTGCTTCTACCGGTGCATTAATGATCGACGGTGATCTGCATGACCAGATTAAAGGTCCGGAAGATGCAGACAGCGAAGCCTTCAAAAAACTGCAAAAGGTTCTCCGGGACATCAAAAAAAAGAATAATATAAACACACCGGTTTACACTTTCCGGCGGGAAGAGGGAAAGGTCAAATTTATCGTTATGACTCAGTCAAAACCCTTTATTGGCGATACGTACGATATCCGGGAAGAGATGTGGCCGGCACTCAATGAGGGAAAAAGTAATCATACCAAAATATTCAAAGATGAAAACGGTGTATGGATATCTGCTTATGCCCCGATCTTTGATTCCAACGGCAATATATCCGGTATCCTGGATGTAGATATCAAGTTAACCACATTTCAACAGCAGCTCCAGGAAAAGGTGAACCGGTTGGCCATTATCAGTATTATCATCCTGGTGTTGGGAATATTGCTGAGTTTCTTATTATCCCGGAGGCTGGTAAAAAACCTGAGATACCTCACCGATGTCACCAAGAAAATTTCAACAGGGATGATGGATCGTTCCATTAAAGTCACAAGCGAAGATGAGGTAGGGGAATTGGCCGAATCCCTGGAACGAATGCGGGTCAGTCTCAAATTGGCCATGGAGATGATCAGCGAAAAAGAAGAGGAATAAGTGTTGACTTTCAGGTAAAGATCGACTAAAATTTTCTTTTTTACCGCTACTTAAATAAAGGAGGATCGTAAGCATGGGTGAAGAAGAACACGTGGATACTAATGGTAGTGCGAATACGCTTACATATCAGGAATTAAAGCACAAAACAGTGGCTCAACTTCGAGAAATTGCTGCAGGTATTGAGCATGAGGCTGTAAAGGGTTACACACAATTAAACAAGGAGCACCTCCTGGAAGCACTCTGCAAAGCCCTTAACATTGATACGTTTGAGCACCATAAAGTGGTGGGGATTGACAAAACCGCCATCAAAGCCAAAATCAAAGAATTAAAGAAAAAGCGGGACCAGGCTTTGGCAGCCCGAAACCATGCGGAACACAAAAACATCTTGCGTCACATTCACCAGCTTAAACGAAAAATCCGCAAAGCTACGGTGTAAATTCCCTTTGTGTTTCTTCGTGCTTTAAACCGCATGTAAATGCCTTGGAGGCAAGTAAACAGAAGGGAGGTCATATTGCCAATAAAAATACAATCACCAACGGTCATCAAAGCCGCAGGTAATAAGCCGAAAGTCATTGAAGAGTACATTGGGCATGTCAATTCCAAAACCGGGGCAGTCAGTATCGCCCGAATGAAAAGTCCCCCGGGCTGGGTCGAACCCGGGCAAACACCGGAATTTGACGAGTATACTGTTGTTTTAAAAGGTATGCTGCGGGTGAAATCCAAAGAAGAAATCCTTGATATTCATGCCGGTGAAGCTGTTATTGCCCATAAAGGCCAATGGGTGCAATACAGTACTCCCGGTCCTGGAGGTGCTGAATACATTGCGGTGTGTTTGCCTGCCTTTTCTTCGGAAACCGTCCATCGAGATTAGAAAAAATTGAAAAAAATGAAAAAAAATGGCTCTATACTCTTGACAAAAAAACTCTAATGGTACACCATATTACTTTATGTAACTGGTTTTTGGGATGGGTGCTGCTGCAGCCGCTGCTCTGCATCCGCAAAAAAACAGTTATGTGGAATGAAAAATGAAAATTTTTGAAATAAAGGTATGCAAAAACGTTATTTTGAAGTATAATGAAGGACATAAAACTTCCATAATAGGAGGATGAAATGAAATATAACAAACCACTAGTTTTGATCCTTGCACTGCTGCTGATATTTTCCGTGAATGCACTTGCCAAAACCAAAAAGTTCACCCGCGTAGGTGTTTACCCATTAATGCACAAAGGTAAAATCGAAAGTGTCGGGGATCTTCAAAAGCTGGTTGAAGAGCATGCCGAAGACATTAAGATCGGGTTTGAAAAAGCCGGAGCTTCATTTTTGTACCCTGCCTTCATGGAAGAGGTAAGAAAAGGGAACATCGAGGACAAAATTTTTCCTAAGGGCGAAAAATTCGAGTGGATGGTGTTTAAAGTCGGTAAACGAGTCAAAGCTGTGGATGATCTTGTATGGTCAGCCAATCGCAGGTTGGAAGCTTATGCACTGACCGTGCAATATGAATGTAAAGATTATTTCATGGCTATCCCCAAGCTCTGTGGTAACATCACCCTGCACCATACCCGGAACAGCGTCCCGGTCTGTGACCTTACTGTAAGTCCTGACAAACCCAATATTGGCGATCCCGTTAAAATTGATATGAGCGGTTCCAAATGCGCCACTAAAATGAAAGTGACCGTGAATTATGAGGGCCAATATGTGGAGTCCAAAGACCTATCTCCCGCAAATCCTGTGTGGGAAACCAAATTTAACAAGACCGGCAATTATGAGATCACAGGCGAAGCCTTTAACGCCGACGGTGTGGTCTCGAAAAATGAATGCAAAGCAAAGGTTTCCATCAATTATCCACCGGAATGCGACCTTAAAGTCGAGCCCACCAAAGGGTATACCAATCAGAAAATCAAACTGGATGCCTCCGGCTCCACGGACAAGGACGGCAAAGTCGTAAAAGCAGAATTCACCATTAAAGATGAAAATGGCAACGAGGTAGATAAGCAAGAAGTGACTACAGAACCCCTGGTATGGGAAAAAGTTTTCAAAAAATCCGGTCGTTTCAAAGTATACCTTAAGGTAACCGATGACTTCGGTGCTGTATCCGCAAAAGTCTGCGAATTGGAAGTGCTGGTAGAAAAGCGGTTCTACTTACTGGCCGAAGCCGGTCCCATGCTGGCCAGGGGAACCTACACCGGTTGTGTCTTCGGCCGCCTCGGTTTTGCTTACCTGCTTGTCCCCGACAGGCTCAGCTTCTTGGCATCCGCCGGCGGTGCCATGAAACTTCACGGAGACAGAATCAAGAACCATTTCCTGTCCAACATCTTACTTAACCTGCACTTTGACGGCTTCTTCCTGGGCGGCGGTGTCGGATTCAGCTCTGCAGTCAGGGATGATTGGAATTCCGATGTCGATATCGTGGGTAACATCGGTTTCGATATCTGGAGAGGCTTCAATAAGAGGTTATCACTCTTCGGCGAAATTCGCTATCCTATTAAGCAAGACCTGAAATGGGATGACGCTCATGCGTTCTTAGTAGGAATCCGTTTTCTCCTTTAATTTGGGGCTTAAAACTTAAACGAAATGAAACAAAGAAGGGGATGGGCAACCATCCCCTTCTCTACTTACCCTGGTCTTTATTCCTTCGCAGTCGTTCCTTACGCTTTTTGAGTCGTTGAGGTCTGTGATGTACCGGTTTTTGTGATTTTTCCCGGATTTCCGTCGGTATCAAAATTTTCCCGCTTAACGGCCCCAGCAGCCGGCCGTCTCTCCAGGAAAAAAAGTACAGGTTATGGGGATCGTCTTTCCAGCGGCTTACCCTGCCCACGCCGATGATTTCTCCCTTCAGGTTTTTCTGCGGATAATAGAGCGCCATGAGTGGGTCAAGGCCGTAAGAAATTGAACGCGTGAGAGACGAACTTTTTTCCGAATCCGGATCGATAATAACCAGTCGCTGCCAATTTTTCATACCGGAAACTGCCGGGATCAATTGCCTGGTAAAGTTGGTGCTGACTTCCCCGGCTTTGCCGTATTCGCTGGCCCGTATAAAAAGGGAAACCATCCAGGTGCTAAGCACCAGGACCAATAAAAGTAAAACTGTGAATCGTTTTTTTCTTTCATTGAAAAAGCTTCGATTTTTTTCCCATAGGTAAAACATACACGTCATTGTCATAAAGTGAATCCCTACCTGGGGGAGATAAACATAGAGGTCCGACCGAACCGGCAGCGGTAACAAGGGTAATAAAAACGCCATAAGCCATACTATACCGGCCGCCAGAACCGGCCTATCGATTTTTTTCCCTTCTCCTGTTTTTATATTACGGCGAGAAAAAAGAATGACCAATACCAATCCTCCTAAAATCAATATATCCAACATCCCGGCCCGGGTGAGGTATTCCCAAACATTTTTAAGTAATATCCCTGGCTCCAGCGTATAGCGATAAATATCAGGGGCATCCAGAGGGGTATAGGCATTGCTTTGCAGACGCAAGATAAAGTAAACGATTAACGGTGGGATAAAGATAAGAATTGAATAAAAAGCGCATCTAAATTTCTTGAGAAAACCGTCTAATGGTATGCTTATACCTGTTTTACCTTTAGGATCGAGTGTAGTAGGAGACAGCAAGACAAAAAGGAAAACAAAAACAGGCACAGCAATGGCGGTTTCTTTTGACAGCAGTGCGGCAGCGTATGCTGTGGCCACCAACAGGTATCGCCAGGTTCGTTTAAAGCTCCACGTCTTTGGTGACGTTGAATTACGGGCCTGCAAGTAAAAGTAAAGGGAAAGCAAAACAAAAAAGGCGCACAACAGGGTTGTGCGGCCTGAAATCCATCCCACTGCCATGGGAACACCTTTGGCATTCAGTGCAAAGAGAACCGTAACCGGAAGTGCATACTTCCCGAACGTCTTCAACGAGGAAACCAGCACGTAAACCATCAGGATATTCACCAGGTGAAACAAGAGGTTGAACCATCCGTAAGGTCCGGGATTCATCCCGTGAAGTTTGTATTGCCAGGCAAAGCTCAAGCCCGTCAGGGGGCGGTAGAAACCAGTGATTACCGTGAAAGGTCGCAAGAAATCGACCTTTCCCTTTACCATATTACTCTCCAACCATACAAAATCGTCGGTGACAAAACCCGTGCCTACATGGGGTGCGTAGATGATGAGTTGTAAAATCATCACCAGCCCTAAAACCAGGATATTAATTTTTTTACTTGTTTCCATTCATTTTCGCTTTTTGATTTGCATAAGTTATACCCCACAGCAGTGGTTTCAACAATTGGAAGCCCTATTATACCATTGAATCAAAAAAATTTAAAAAATAAAAAACGAAAAAACAGGACAGTCAATCATGACATGGGTATTATCCTGACAAAAGAGGGACAGGCTAGAAATCGGCTAGAAATCCTATTCCATTATTCCTTTTTTTCTGGTATCATTAAGCATCGAAAGAAGGAGGATTGCTAATGTTCTTTTTTATCGGCGGCGTTCAACCCAAAACGGTCCGGCTGGGAAAACAATCATTCGCCTGCCCGGTTTGCAGCCACTTCGAGGTCTATCGCAAACGAGTCGATCATTATATCGCCCTCTTTTTCATCCCCCTCTTTCCTATAAAGAAAGGGCCCCCTTTCCTCATATGCGAAAACTGCAACACGGTACTGGATGAAAGCGATTCATACGGATATGGTGCCGGAGATAGAGGTAAACCGCAAAGATGCGGCTCCTGCGGAAAATCCCTGGAAACAGATTTCGCCTTCTGCCCTTACTGCGGCAGACCAGTGTAATCAGTTGGCAGTTGGCAGTTGGCAGTTGGCAAAAGAGGAAACGAAGAAGAGAAGAAAGTGAAAAGATAAGCTGAAGGCTTCCCCAAACGTTTGAAACAACATCCATCTTTTCAATTCACGTCAATTTCAAAAGTGGTTACCTGGTTGGTTGGCTCTGGTAAGGAAGCCTTCCAGATGGCGCGTATGCGCCTTCTTTGGTCCCCCCTGCCAGGGGGCGCTGGGGGCTTGAAATGTTTGATGATTTCTATTACAATTTATTATGGACAAAGACAAACGCAAACCACTCAACCTGGCCAGCCTGCTGATTCGAATCGTAAAGGTATGGCGGCGGGATACGTTCAAAAAAGTGTGGCGATTAAAGGTGCTGCGTTCCGGTTTGATCCGGTCCAGGCGGAGACGCAAAAAAATACTGAGAAACGAAGGACTCCGGGTTCCCATGGGCATTGCCTTCAGTCCCACCATGCAGTGCAATCTCACCTGCAGCGGATGTTATGCCCGGTTTTACCCCAGGGAAAACGAACTATCTACAGACACTATTGACGCATTTATCAGCGAAGCAGAAACCCTGGGAGTGATCTTCTGTGTCATTACCGGTGGGGAACCGTTTATGCGTAAGGATATGCTGGAAATATGTAAAAAACATCGCAATATATTATTCCTTATCGTTACCAACGGTACATATATCGATGAGACCGCTGCCCGCGAGATAGCCGAATCAGGGAATATTCTTCCCATGCTCAGCATCGAAGGCACAGCAGAACAAACCGATGAACGAAGAGGAGAAGGGATTTATCATAAAGTAACGGAGTGTATGAAACAACTTCAAAAACACGGAGTATTGTTCGGTTTCTCCGCGGTGCTGACCCGTCAGACCATTTCCACTTTAGGAAGCGATGCCTTCATCAATGCCATGATCGATCTCGGATGTTCCACCGGGTTTTATAACGAGCTCATCCCTATGGACAATGCAGACCTTCAACTCCTGCCCCTGGAAAACCAGCGCCAGGAGTTCAAACACAGGCTGCAGCGGTTGAGAAAAGAAAAACCCATTGTACTGGTTCATCTCCCGGATGACGAATATAACGAAGAAGATCGCTGTTTGCCGGTAGCAAATGGCGCCGTGCACATCAATAGCCAGGGTTATGTGGAACCCTGCCCGTTTGCTCACTTTGCCCGGGAAAATATCAAAACCCATTCGTTTCGAGACATTCTTCGGTCTCCTTTTTTGCAAGCTGTCCGCTCCCACCCTACCCTGCTCAAAAAAGAAAAAGGTTCGATTGGCTGTTCCCTGGCCGGCAACCGGGAGTTGCTGGCAGAAGTTGCCCGCCAAACCGGTGCCACACCTACCGACTCCGCCAATCCCTAAGATTTGTCCAAATCGAAGCGGTTAATGCGGCTAAAAGAAGAACAAGGGTGAGCACATCCACAAAATTGGCATTTACATCCCACCCGGTTATCTTATCGATCAGCAATTTTGTATAGGAAGAGGGCGTGTCGTAAAGGCCCAATTCCATTCTTACCTGCCAATGCCATTCGGTACAGGGACAAAAACCAAACCCGTACCAGATTCCCAGGATACCCCACGAGAGACCTGTCAGCAAAAGTAAAACAAGATTTATTCGTCTTGTTTTTTTCCATATCCATCCCAAAAGGCTAAACACAATAACGAACGAGTGAAACACAAAGAAGAATTTATCCAGGAAGTTATATATGCTCATGCCCATTTCATTGCCCAATGATAAAGCTCATTTTTTAAAAGTTGTTCTATTCCAATGCACGTCTATTATACCATAATTTAAAATTGCCCACGAATTAGTACAAATTACACAAATAGAAGAAGTAAGGAAGAAGGGGTGGATAAAATTGGCAGTGGATTTTGGATATAAAACGTTGACAAATTGTTAAATTTATAATATACTATCCAACTAATTTATTTATCGAGGAGGTTTGTAATAATTGGATGACTGGGCTGTTATGATTTCCAGGGCAAACATCTGTTTGCAAAGGCAGTTTTGGATTCAAACCATGAGATTTGGATAGAGGGAGCAATATGAGCTCAGGAGTTAACCTACCGTTCAAAGAGAGAGTGGGGTTAAATTCTGTGGCTCATTCGTATAAATTTTTTAAGAATAAATTAGTAGAAGGAGGATTATCATGAAAAGAGACGGCGAATGGATCATGAAAATTTTTATTTTCATCCTTGTGCTGTTCATGCTTATCGTGGAAATTTTTAAGATTAGTATTACGTTCTGGGCAATTGTAATCAAATGCGTAGTATTAATTCTCGTTTTGATCATAATTGTCATTGAAAGACGGAGAAAGAAAAAAACAGAACCAACAGAACCACAAAAAGAAACTTAATACATTCAATAACAAAAGATTTTCTAAAAGAAGGGGCCTGAGGGCCTGAGCCAGAAAATTCTTCTGTTCCGGAGGACTTGTGCGCATTTTTAAAAATTTCTCTTGTCTGACCCGTTTTCTTTACTTACTTCGTTGAACCTTCACGTTCCATCCTCTCCGAGATCAGCCTCAGCTCCGTGATTAACTGATGGCCTTTATGGAACAGCGGAGAAAATTTGCTTTTGTTTTCTCTTAAATCAGTTTCAAGAAATTCCTGGGACGAAAAAACGCCTTTCCCAGTAAGAACCAAAAATTTGACATTCCCGTCTTTGGGTAACGGATATGTGGATCCCGGTTTCATTTTCTCCAGGTAGGTTTCTGAAAAAGCAACGAACGCTTTAGCGGCCTTCCGGACCGTTTCGTGTTCACCCCCTCCCAATACACCACCTCCGCTGCTAAAATACATACTGGCTTCTCCGCTGCCAAAAGTCACTAATGTGACCACTGCTCCCGGAAGGCCAAACTCCATTAAAATGCCCCAGGGCTGGGTTTTGGATTTCAACTCAATGCCAATGTCCTGCGGTGATATTGTAAAGACTTGATTTCTCAATTTCCGGTATACATCTGTAACTTTAATCTCTTCTACCTTTGCATTTTCCTTCTTTCCAGCACAAGCAGCAAATGTAAAAATCATTCCCATAACCAAGGCCATCATCATTAAAATCAGGATAAATGCGTTGATTCTCATTCTATTAGACCTCATCTTTTATTACAAATAAATTAATCATCATCAGGCGAATCGGAATCATCATCAGGCGTTTCGATTTCCAGGGGTATGTATTTGTGTTTTTTTAGTGGTTTTGGTGGAGATCCGGTTCTTTTTGAACCGGGTTTCTTTTTCGGTTGGGAAGTGGATGCTGCCTGTTCAACCTGTGGTTCGGATTCAGCAGCAGGCGGGGCAGGAGTCGCATCCGGTATCTGCTCCACAATTTTATCTATTCCATCTTTTCCCTGATTGGGAAGCGATACCAGGATTTCAAGAGCAGTGGCACGCTCCGCCGTCCCTATTTCAAACCTGGAATCAAACCGCCTGACTACTCTTTTTACTCGTGACTTACAAATCAAATTATCAATATTATAAATGACAATAAGAAAAACGACATCCCCAAGCACAGAGTATCCCAACTTATCCCAGAAGGACTTCTCTGATAAAACAAAGATTAAAACCGGGATCAGCACCAGCCCTGCTAAAAATAAACATCCCACCGCCTCATAAGCTTTGGTCCGACTAGACGTATAATCCTTGATAATCGCCAGCAAATCGTATCTTACTTTCTCATATGACGAGGATTGGCTTGACATGATGTTCATTTACCTCTTACTGCCTACTGCCTACTTCTTACTTCACCTTCTGGACCTGCCATTCTTCCCGGGTTTCCGTCTGCTGGTAGTATTCATCGGTCAATTCTTGCTGCTCCACACGTTCGCCCAACAATTGGATCATGTTATCAGTAATATCCAGGCACCTGGTGCCTTTGACACCGGTGACCCGTACCTGGACCTTGCCGCCAGGACTGATAACGACTTCCACTTCCTGCAATTCACTCATTTTACTTCCTACTTCTTACTTCCTACTTCTTACTGATCTTCTTCTTCAGGTCATACGTCTCAAAACCAGGCGAATGGATTGGTCTGCTTCCTGGGATTCTTGAGCCAGGAAAAACCCCTGGTTTATCAATGTATCCATGGCCACATGATAAGCGTAGCGCTGCTTTAACTGCCCAAGCCAACGGTCATTCAATTTTTCCTGGTCTTCCTGGATAACAAGCAAATCATAACTCCCGGTATTCCCTTTCTTAAATCCTACATCGCCCATTAAACCGGTAACGTGCTTTTTCCTGATAATGATTTCTGCTGTTTTGCGAGTTTTAAACCCGAAAAAACCCACCAGTTTTTGAGGGGTCTCATGAACTTCGACATGGGCATAACCCAAATCCTTTAATGCCTTCACCAGATAGGGACCGGAAAGCAACCGGGTTTTCAATGTAGAAAAATGAGACATGTCTATTCCTTTATTCTTCCAATGGTTCCAGTGCAATACTTACAAATTGCTGGGCAGCTTCATGCAATTCCTGGAAAGAAGCGGACCGTGCCCGTCCTTCTTTGAGCCAATTTCTCAGCATTTCGATATTTTCTTTTTGGGAACGGCTCATGGGCACCAGTCTTTTTAAAGCCAACAGGATGTCTTGGGTGGTAAATTCTCGTTCTGGTGATTTGGGGTCGCTGAAGGCATGGAACATGGCATCGATTACTGCTTGTTCGATTTCAGCGCCCACATAGCCTTCAGAATTGGCAGCCAGGATCTCCAGGTCAAAATGCCCAGGGTCACGGCTGCGTTTGCGGATGTGAACATGGAAAATAGCTTTACGTTCCTGGCGGGTGGGCAAATCCAGGAAAAAGATTTCATCGAAACGACCCCGCCGCAGGAGTTCCGGGGGCATCAGGGCAATGTTATTAGCAGTAGCCACAATAAACACCGGTGCTTCCTTTTCCTGCATCCAGGACAAAATATTACCGTATACGCGGGCGCTGGTCCCACCATCTCCACCACCCACTGCCAGGCCCTTTTCAATTTCATCAACCCAAAGCAAACACGGGGCAACAGCCTCTGCCAAAGAAAGTGCCTGACGCACATTGGCTTCCGATTGACCCACAAAACTCCCAAACAACGCACCAATATCCAAACGAATCAGCGGGATTCCCCACAACGAACCAATCATTTTGGCTGTCAAGGATTTACCGGTACCAGGAATCCCAAGAAGAGCAACTCCTTTGGGGGCAGGAAGCCCATATGCTTTAGCACTCTCTGTAAATGCTAATTTCCGGGTTTCCAGCCACTTTTTCAAAGTATCCAATCCTCCCACATCCGCTGCTGTCTCTTTGGGTGTAAAAAATTCCAATGCCCCAGATTCTTTAATAATCTCCTTCTTGTGACGAATCACCATTTGCAGGTCACTTTTATCCAACTTCCCCCCGGAAACAATAGCACGTGCAAATACCCGTTGGGCCTGGTTGGTGGAAAGTCCCAACGCCGACTTTAAAAATTTCTCCCGCTGCTCACTGGTTAACTCCACTTTTGCATTGGGATTCTGAGTCAATTGATCAAGGATTTGAGTCAATTCCTCCAGGTTCGGCGGCGGCACATAAAGGCTCACTGTTTCGTCTTTCAACTCCGAGGGGATATCTTCCACCGGCATTGTCACCACAATGGTTTTTCTGGTAAATTTGAAATCCTGGGCCAGGTTGCGCAGCTTGCGGATCACCCTGGGCTGATTTTTCCAGCACTGGTGAAAATCCCGAAAAATGATGATAGACGAATCCGGGAATTTTTCAATGGCTCCCAGTGCAGTAAGCGGGTCTGTGGGTTTATTTGCGGGTTCCTTACAATTGACCACTGCTTTGAAAGAATCCGCATGGTCCCAAAGGTAGAGTTGACGGCTGCTGCGTTCACAAAGAGCACTCAGCTCTTTCACCACTCGCTCTTCTTCCCGGGAAATCAGGCAAATAAACGTATGTCTCGACCGAAAAAGAATATCAACTTCACGAGCTAAATCCATTGATTCAGTCCTAAAAAAGATTCTATGTATTTTTTACAATCTTTTTCCAGATAAATGGTACATGAAATCTTATAAAATTGCAATATTAGCCCATGCCAGAATTTAAAATTTCACCATGAAGGCACGAAGGCCCGCGGCGCGAAGTGGTTTTCTCACTGGTTGGGTAAGGGAAGAAAGCCTTCCAGATGGTGCGAATGCACCTGCTGCGGCTCGTGACATTATGCGCCTCGCCAGGGGGTTGCAAAAAAGGGGAAAATGTGTCATTATTAGTCCTCACATTCTTAATATCTCTTTTTGGAGGTTTAAATATGGATGAAGAAAAAACAACCATTATTGAACAGCCGGATGAGGGTAAAGAAAAAAAAGAAGAAAACCAGGAAATAGAAAAAACAAAATTGGAGAAATCAAGCACCGAATTTGAAACCCGGGCCTTTACCGCTGAATCCTTACCTCAACAACAGCCGGAACCAGAGCCAGCGGAAACCACTGGAAGAAATGATGTGTTAAAGAAAAAAATGACGGCATTATCTGTTTTTGTCGGACTGTTGATAGTCGCCCTGATTGTGATGGCATATTTCCTGATTTTTAAGGGCAAAAGCAGAATCGATGGCTCAGCACAGATTCGCCAGATGCAGGAATTGACTCAAAAAGTGCAAGAAATGGAAGCGGATGTCAAAGAGAAAGAGGATGAGATTTTTGATCTTACCGAGGAGGTTAAAGAAAAAACCGGTTTGGAATCATTGGGAGTCAATACACTGGATCTCAGTGACCAGGAAAGGGAAATCCTGGAAAAACGAATAAAAGAAGAAAAAGATGTTTCAGTCAAATCGCTGCTGGAAGATATCCTGGAAAAAAACGAAGAAATCCGTGAATTAAAAGCAAAAATCGCCGAAATCGAAAAGCTGCTGCCTATACCTCACATTGTCAAAAGCGGTGAGAATCACTACATGATTGCCATGGATTTTCTTATATATGAAAAAAAAGTGGAAAAGAAAAAAGCCATGAAATTGGTTGAACGAACCGCACTTTTTGACGAATTGGTACCGGGGTTCAAGGTGTGGAATTTCTATACCGGCGACGAATACGGAACCTCTGTCACCCAGGGGACGGCAAGGATTTCCCCCAATACCTTGATTCGCCGCGCTAAAAAGAAACTGGTGGATGCCAGGGATGAAGCCATTGCCGAACGGGATAAACTGGGAGAAGACATCAAAGTCCTGGAAGAGAAACGAAAAGAAATTATCGAACAGGTCGATTCCCTCACCCAGGAAAAAGTAAGCTTAATCGTAAAAGTCAGCGAATTGAATGTACAGGTCAATTCCCTTTTCTATTTATTGGATTCCCAGAAAAACCTTAGGAAAAAAGGTATCCTCAAAAGAGGATTTTTAAGGTCCACCAAATTGCGGGATGTATCACCGGAATTCTTTAGCCGGTCTGTCGATTTGAGGTCTAGGAATCAAATCACCATTTCTGCATCTGAACTGGGTCTTAAAAAGATAAAAAAAATCACCCTTTATCCAAAATTCCTGAGAGTAGGTACTAATTACAAAATAGAGATTGCCCTGGACAAACAGACAGCTGTCCTGACCATTCTAAAACCAGCAAAATTCAAAAACGAACGAATTGTTATTGCGGTGAAATGACACACCCCGCCTCCTCCTCCGTCGGAGGTACCCCTCTCAAGAGGGGATTTATTGAAAAGATCATCAACGGGGGGTGGGGTTTGGTGCGCAGTGATGAAGGGGTGGTATTTTTAAATTATGTGCTTCCGGGAGAGCACGTTGTCTACCGCATCAAAGAAAAAGCTAAAGGCATCTTATGGGGTGAGTTACTGGAGGTGTTAACTCCATCGGGACACCGGGTAGAACCACCCTGTCCGTATTTCGGTGAATGCGGCGGCTGCGTATTCCAGCACATCGATTACAACCGGCAAAAAACCATCAAACAGGAAATCCTCGGCGATGACCTGAAACGCATCGGTCATTACGACATCTCAACATCCATACCGGATGTGTTAGACTCCCCTCCCTATCATAACCGCATCCGGGCCAGGATGAAAGGACAGGAAGGCGGCAAAATCGGGTTTATTCGCAAAGGTACCAACACTGTAATTTCCATCAACCGGTGTCTGCTATTCCCGGAAGAGATTAATCAATTTCTGGAGCATTGGAATGGTTTGCCAAATCCTCCTTTTTTCCATGAAATGGATATCTTGATGAACCCTTCCGATGAAAAGGTCTATATTCACCTCTCCCATCCCCCCAAAAGAGAAAAAGAAATTTTAAAAGAATTCCCTTCCATTACCTTTTCCTGGAAGGGCAATGAAGATGCAACAGTATCGAAATTAGACATCAAGGATTGGTCTTATTTGGTCTCCCCTGCTGTATTTTTCCAGGTCAATCCCTTCCAGTGGGAAAACATATTAAACAACGTGGAATCTTTTTTAGAGCCTTGCGAAACCGTAATCGATCTTTATTCCGGTGTGGGTTTCTTCATTCCACTTTTGAAAAAATACTCGAAAAAGGTGATTGGGGTCGAGAGTCATGGGTATTCGGTCACGCTTGCCAGGCGGGCGTTCCCGGAAGAAGGAATCGAATTTTTAAAAACCCCGGCAGAGAAATTCGTGTTCCCTGACGCTGATATCATTGTATTGGACCCGCCCCGTTCCGGTCTCTCCAAACAAGTATTGAACTGGATCTTACAAAAAAAATATAAGAAAGTAATTTATATCTCCTGTTCATCTGCTGCGTTCAGCCGGGATTTAAAAACGCTGAAGGAAAATGGGTATAATCTCAAGGATTTGAAAATTCTTGACCTCTTCCCCCAGACCGCCCACCTGGAAATCATCGGTTTAGTTATTCGAAATCAATAATTAAGAGTAAATATCTATAAATATTTACTCCTTAAAAATCCCTCTAATCCCTTATTTTGGGAAAAAATGTAAAGTTTTATCCAAATTAACGGAAATTTTTTTATTTATATTATTTTATTAATCAAGGAGAGTAAAATGAACAGAAATATTTTGCTTATCTCTTTTACTATAAGCATACTGGTACTGGTGTGTGGTGGGGCTGATCCTGTGCATTCAGCCACTTTTAATGTCACCACCACGCAGGATAACGTACCCGGTTCGCTGCGGGCTGCCATCACCGCAGCCAACATCAATGGTGAAGACGATATCATTTACCTGCCTGCAGGCACCTATATACTTAGCGGTGCCACTGATGACGACAATAATCTCACCGGCGACCTGGATATCGATACCGGTCGCAGGATTACCATTATCGGTGCCGGTCGTGAGACCACGATTATCGATGGAAATAAAACAGACCGTGCGCTTCATATCCTGGACGGTACCGTATCCATATCCGGTGTGACCATCCAGGATGGAAAAAGCAGGGGTGGTGAAGATGAAGGCGAGGATGGCGAAGATGGCGGCGGTATTTACAACAGCGGCATCTTAAGCCTCACCAATTGCTCGATTTACAACAATACGGCCGGCATGGGCTATGATGGTTACTTTTATTTGTATTATGTGAGTTGCCCCGGGGGCGGCGGTTCCGGCGGAGGGATCTATAACAGCGGTACTTTGACTCTCACGGATTGCATTATCACGAATAATATAGCCGGTCAAAGCGGGGGAGGAATCGATGTCTGCGGCTATACCCTCACCGGCGGTCACGGCGGCGGCATCTACAACAGCGACACCGGCACGCTCAGACTGACAAACTGCACCATTAGCAATAATAAAAGCGGAAGGGGGTTTGACGGTGGAGATGATCATGATGTAAACAACAACGGCGGATATGGGGGCGGAATCGCTAACGATGGCACACAAGAACTCATCGATTGCACGATAACGTTCAATTCCAGCGGCACCGGCGGGTTCGGCACTTACAGCGGCGGCGCTGAGGGCAGAAGCGGTCACGGCGGTGGAATCTACAATGGAGAAATCGCCAACTCAACCCTGGAAAACTGTATCATCCGGTATAATTATACCGGCAGCAGGACATATTCACCTTCCGAAGGGGATGGGGGCGGAATTTACAACAGGGGTGCACTATCTCTTAACCGCTGCACGGTCAGTAATAATAACACGGGCGGCGGCGGCAGCGGGGGTGGAATATACCACGCCAATGGAACCCTGAGCCTCACCAACTGCTGCATGGCAAACAACAACACCGGGAAGGGCAAGGATGATTACTATGTCGGTAACGGCGGCAGCGGCGGCGCTATCTATGCCCGGGCGATGACTGCCCTTACCAATTGTACCGTCAGCAGCAATTATACGGGCGATGGAGGAAATTACCCGTATGGTGTGGGTGGAAACGGAGGGTTTGGCGGTGGGATCTATACGAATAACACGCTCAATCTTACCCACTGCACCATTTTCAACAATAAAACCGGCAGCGGTGGAGATGGTGAAAATGATCAAGACGGTGTCGGAGGAAGCGGGGGCGGTATTTATCACGATAATGGGATAGTAAACATCAAAAATACCATTGTAGCCAATAATCAAATTGCCGCCGAAGGCGAAGGTCCCGATTGTTACGGTACTTTCAACTCCCAGGGGTATAACCTTATTGAAAACACCAACCAATGTGCGATTAATGGTGTTCTTACTGGCAACATCACCGGGGTGGACCCAATGTTGGAGGCCCTTGACGACAATGGGGGGGACACCTACACCCATGCCTTACTTCCGGGCAGCCCAGCCATCGATGCAGGAAATAGTTCAGGCATCTTCAAGGACCAACGGGGTTTTCCCAGACCGGTGGATATCCCTGATATAACCAATGTAAGCGATGCCTCAGATATCGGTGCCTATGAATTTGAAACCTCAACCACCATATCGGGGACAATAACATACGGTGAAACTGGTTTAGCCGATGTCAAGGTTACTCTCACCTCTTCCAACAATGAAGGCACGACTACCACTTCAACAGATAAGAACGGGAATTACTCACATACTGTTTTGTATGGATGGTCCGGCACAATCACACCTTCAAAATCAGGATACACCTTCACCCCTGCCAACAGGAGTTATGCCAATGTGACCGCCAATCTTCACAACCAGGATTTTACTGCCGTTCCTGTTGTCCCACCCCAAATATCCTTAAACCGAACCCAATTGTGCTTCGGAGCGGATACCGCAGGTCATCAAACCGGTTCCCAGACAATTTTAATCGCCAACAGCGGGGGCGGAACTCTATACTGGACCCTCAGTACCAGTGCCAACTGGCTGAACTGTACACCCACATCCGGCAGTAATTCAGGCGTGATTACGGTCTCAGTAGACCCCTCAGGACTTACACCCGGAACCTATGACGGTACCATTACCGTTGAAGACCATAATGCCTCCAACTCCCCTCAGAATGTAACCGTTACCTTAAATGTCTACGATCCACATTCCAGCCAGGCGCCTTTCGGCAGCTTTGATACACCCCTTCACGGCTCTACGGTAAGAAGCAGTATCCCGGTGACCGGTTGGGTGATCGACAATATCGGAATTGAACGTGTTAAAATCTACAGGGACTCAGTGCCAGGAGAAGGCAGTGGTTTGATTTACATCGGGGACGCCATCCTGGTGGAAGGCGCACGGCCCGATATTGAAGCCCTTTATCCTGATTATCCCCTGAATTATAAAGCCGGATGGGGATACATGATGCTGACCAATTTCCTGCCCAATCAAGGCAATGGAACATTTACAATTCATGCCAAAGCCGCAGATAAAGAAGGAAACATAGTAATCCTCGGGACAAAGACAATCACTTGTGATAATATCAATGCGGTCAAACCCTTCGGCGCCATTGATACGCCGACCCAGGGGGGAACAGCTTCAGGAAGTAATTTTGTCAACTTTGGCTGGGCTTTAACACCACTGCCCAACAACATCCCTACTGACGGCTCCACCATAACGGTCTGGGTGGACGGCCTGCCCCTGGGTCACCCGGTGTACAACCAGTACCGTGCAGATATTGCCGCCTTATTTCCTGGTTACAATAACAGCAATGGAGCCGTGGGGTATTATTACCTGGATACCACCCAGTATGAAAACGGTGTACATACCATTCAATGGACGGTAACCGATGACGCAGGTAACACGGACGGTATCGGCAGCCGGTATTTTACCATTCAAAACACAGGAGAGAGCAGGACAAAAGAAAAGTTCAAGGTTCAAGATTCGTACCAAAGGTTCAACGTTGAGCCTTCTTCAATCCCTGTTGATTATTACAGACCGGTCCGGGTTAAAAGGGGGTATAATAATACAGAACCAAAAACCGATTTCCCCGATGAAAACGGAAATATCACCATCGAAATCAAAGAACTGGAACGACTGGAGATTCACTTAACACTAAAAAACGCCTCGTCTATGCAGTACAGCGGTTATATGGTGGTTGGCCGTCAATTAAAACCACTACCTATCGGGTCGACTCTTGACACCAAAAGAGGTGTTTTTTACTGGCACCCGGGTCCCGGGTTTACTGGTTCCTATGAACTTGTTTTTTTCCAGGAAACAAAAACCGGTGAAATACTCAAAAAGACCATTATTGTTAATATTAGACCAAAATTTTTAAGAGATTAATTTTTTCTGCAAAAAAACTATTGCAAAAAACTTTCTTAAATGAGATAATTGCACCTGTACATACGAACAGAGACGTCATGTACACGTAAAAAAATGGGGAAAATGGCCAGGGATTCCCTTTTGCACGTTAGACGTTTGATGTTTGATACTGGATAATGCGTAAAGGTTAGGATATATGATGATCGAAAAAAATAAAATTTACAAGCTTATCTCCCCGTTAAAGGGGTGGGCGGTTCACGAGGCAGACGACCTGGAAGAAGCATCCCGGATGATACTGGGCAGCCCATATTGGGATATTCCACAAGATATCTACAAAGTAATCGATAAAAATGAGACCTACAGCCTATTGGCGGTTTATAGAAAAGGAAAAACCAGTTTTGATAAGCGATATCTGGCAGTCAATATAAAATTGATTAAAAAAATCCAACCGGTCAGTGAAGATGAATTAGAGAAAATATAAGTTGATTTAAAGGCAAAAATAGAGTATTATTTAGATTCACCGTGATTCGTCAAAATTTCAATAGGAAGATTTTAGAACCATGGAATGGAAAGATACAGTTGTGAAATTCTACGCTCTTAAACAACGCAGCTTAACCTTTAAGGGTAACCTGTACGATTTTGCCTATATCAGCGACAAAAAATCCGTTGGTATGATCACTGAAATCCTGGGTGAGAATCTTTTCACCCTGGTTTTTTTCCCTTCTATGAGAAATGATAGAACCTTTATCAGTACCATCAATTTCGATAGGGCAAAAGACTTTATTATTCCCAGGTACGAAAGCCTGCTCAAGTTTGCCAACTATATTATACAAAAAGAGCTTAAATTGGAAAGGACTGTTGACATCGTGGAACAGAGATTTTCCGATAAAGAACTGCATAAACATAAACTACACGAAAAATTGGCAAAGATGTATAAAAAGTATGGAGAGAACCGTTCCGAATACGATATGATCCTCTTCTTTATTTGCCAATGGCTGGGATTAGGGGACATTTATAAGTAGAAGTTTAAGGCAAATAAAACCATGACAAGGAGAAATTAGGATGAATCATACGATTATTTCGATAAAAGAACCGCAAAACGAGCCGGTGCTCAGTTACGCCCCGGGTACACCGGAGCGCCATCGCTTAAAGAAAGAACTGGAGCGTATAGCCAATGAACAAATAGAAGTACCGGTGATTATCGGCGGTAAAGAGTATACCAGCGGTGATCAGGGAAAAATGATTATGCCCCATAATCACCACCATGTGCTGGGTAGGTATCATAAGGCCAACGAGAAACTGATTAACCTGGCTGTGGAAACGGCAGTCAACGCCCAAAAGGATTGGGAGCGACTGCCCTGGATGGAGCGTGCGTCCATCAATCTTCGTGCTGCCGAATTGATTAACCGGGAATACCGATACACCTTAAATGCCGCCACCATGCTGAACCAGAGTAAAAACGTTCACCAGGCGGAAATCGATGCAGCTTGTGAAGTGGCGGATTTTTTGCGTTTCAACGCCTATTATATGAGTATCATATACAGGGAGCAGCCCCATTCGGAAAGGGATACCATCAATCGACTGGGATATCGTGCTTTAGAAGGATTTGTATTTGCGGTCTCACCGTTTAATTTTACTTCCATCGCAGCCAACCTGCCCACCGCCCCGGTATTGATGGGTAATGCAGCGCTGTGGAAACCCGCTTCCTCCGCTGTATTATCCGCCTATTACCTGATGCGGTTATTCAAAGAAGCCGGATACCCTGGTGGAGTGATCAATTTCATCCCCGGTCCCGGTTCCAAAGTCGGTAAACCGGTCTTAAGCAATTACCATCTGGCAGGTATCCATTTTACCGGTTCTACGGCCGTCTTCCAGGGTATCTGGAAACAAATCGGCGAAAACATCGGTAAATACCGTACCTATCCTCGTATTGTCGGGGAAACAGGAGGCAAAAACTTTATCATCGTCCATCCCTCCGCCGACCTCCACGAAGTGGCAGCGGCTGTGGTCAGGGGCGGTTTCGAATACCAGGGACAAAAATGCTCTGCTGCCTCCAGGATTTATATCCCCACTTCCAAATGGAACCCATTAAAAAAAATCCTGGAAGACATGATCTCACAAATCAAGATCGGAGACCCCCGGGACTTCTCGAACTTCATGAATGCCGTGATCGATGAACCGGCATTTGATAAAATTATGGGCTACATTAAAAAAGCAGAAGAAGACACCGATACGGAAATTATCTTTGGCGGCAGGGGTGACAAATCCACCGGATACTTCATCGAACCCACTGTTCTTCTCACCACAAACCCCCATTTTATTACCATGGAAGAGGAAATTTTCGGACCGGTGGTTACCTGTTACCTTTACGACGAAGCAGAGTTTGAAAATACCCTTCATTTATGCGATGAAACGTCGCCTTATGGATTGACCGGTGCCATTTTTGCTCACGATCGCAGGGCGATACAACTGGCATCGGATATTTTGAGGCATGCTGCCGGTAATTTCTATATCAATGACAAACCCACGGGTGCAGTGGTAGGTGAACAACCCTTTGGCGGCGGCCGGGCGTCCGGTACCAACGATAAAGCCGGGTCTCATATTAACCTGCACCGCTGGGTCAGCCCCAGGGCCATTAAAGAAAACCTCTATCCGCCGACAGATTTCAAATATCCCTTTATGAATTAGCCATTAACAATTAACAATTGACCAAGGGTGCATCAAAATCTTAAAAAACCTGGCGCACCCTTGAAAATCCGAAATTCGAAGCACGAAATTCGAAACAAATTCGAATGACCGAAATTCAAATGATCAAAACAAAAAGAACTAGAAATCGCCGTATCATCCTGCTTTTGTTTTGGATTTTGTTTTGGATTTTGAACATTTGAATTTTGGATTTGTTTCGGATTTCGAAATTCGGATTTCGTGCTTATTAGAGAATGACGTAGCCCTGGACAATTGACCATTGACAAACGGCACTACCTGCAAATTTTCAAGGAATTCTCCTTTATTACCTTATGGACAGCCATGGCCGTTATTTTATGAGCAAAGGGACTGGGGTGCGCATCTCCCGGGGATATCATCATATGCACCGGCGGGTATTGAGAATATATATCTAACAGGTCAATCACGTAGAATCCGCTGTTTTCCCCTGCCTCTTTGATCTGAAAGTGCAGATCACGATACCGGTATTGGGACCATGGTACCGGTCTTGTTAACGGGAATATCAACAGGAGTACCGGGATGTTTTGTTTTTGCGCTAAAGATTTGATCTCATTGAAGCTTTGCAGTACACTTTCCCAGCTTCTATGATTCTTTGCATGTAAATATCGAAGGTAGTCTCCCTTACCTATTCGTGTTATATCCCATTTTATCTTAACCAGGGCGATTAATCGTAATGTATTCAGGTATTGCCACCAGGATGGTTTTTGGTAATACTGGTGAAGAGGCTGAAATGGTTCGATTTCCGGGTCATTGAGGGCATAACCGATTATAATTAAGGTTGGTTTCCATTTGAGTCCTTTATACTTAATCACCAGGGTTTCATCCCGGGTGGAATACCCACCGACACCCAGGTTTAAAACTTGAATGGTTCTATTACCGTAATCAGCATCATTGACCAGTAGTTTTTCCAGGACATTGGGATATGTATCTTCCCCGGCAACTCCGAATCCAAAGGTAAAAGAATCCCCTACAGCAATGATATTACACGTTGACGGATCGCTAAGAGGAAGGGGTTCGCTGTCGCGCATTCCCTGGCTGTTGGTATGAATCATGGCTCCATACATATATTTGCTTTTGTTAGCTGCCAATTCATACATCAAACCCGGAACCGATGAACGTTGATGCATCAACTCGTACCAGGTATCACCGGGGATTGTCTGCGGCGGTTTCATATGGTCTACGGGGAAAAAAATAAGCAAAATAAGTTCGGCAAAGATAAAGGCAGCAACAAGCCCCACCACCACTAACAGCAATTTATTGCAAAACCGTCGAAATTTCATTGAGGCACTCCATAAGATTACATCGTTATTTTTAGACACCCGTATATTTTAGAGGAAATATGAATGCTTTTCAATGGGTATTGGTATTGGGACTCAATTTTATAAAGAACCGGGAAGGGGGATGACCACTTGCCCCCTTCCCTGGTTTGCTTTCAGGCTTCCATCACTTTTTCATTTAAAATTTAGGCTTTATTTTTACCTTGATCTTCTTTTTTGCATTTTTTCCATCGGAATTAGTGGTTACAAAAATAAACTCATATTCACCTAAAAATCCGGGACCCGGCTGCCAGTAGAAAATACCTCTCTCAGCGTCCAGGGTAGAACCGATGGGAAGAGGAGTAATAGTGTTCAAGGTTGAATTCTCAATATCAAAGAAATGAATTTCCAATGGTTCCAATTCTTTGATTTCTGCGTTTATCATTCCTTTTTCGTCGGGGTAAACCTTATGAGTTTCAAAATTATCATATCCTTTGCGGATTCTAATCGACCCGGAATGATCCACAGGGATTCGCAGCGGATCAACATTGAACCTTTGGTACGAACCTTGAACCGTGAACGTTTCATTTGTCCTGCTCTCTCCTGTATTGCGAATAGTAAAATACCGGCTGCCGATTCCGTCACTGTTACCCGCGCTGTCTACGGCTGTCCATTGGATGGTATGCACACCATTCCCATATCCCGTGGTATCCAGGTAAAAATAGCCCACCGCACCATTACTGTTGGCATAGCCCGGGAATAAAACGGCAATATCAGCCCTATAAATATTATAAATGGGATGGCCGATCTTCACGCCGTCAACATAGACATTGATGCTAGAACCGTCGGTTGGCATATTATTGGGCTGCGGGGTCAGTACCCAACCCCAATTGATGAAACTGCTCCCGGAGGCAATACCTCCCTGGGTGGGCGTATCAATGGCTCCAAAGGGTTTAACCGCATTGGCATTGTCGCAGGTGATTCGTTTACTCCCCAGGGTGACTTGATGCCCCTCCGCGTCCATGGCAACAGCATGAATTTTGAAAGCCCCATTTCCACCATTGGGCAGGAAGTTAGTCAACATCATATATCCCCAACCCGCCCTGTAATTCACCGGGTAACCAGGATAAGCCTGTTCCACATCAGGCCTGGCCCCTTCAACAAAAACCGCATCGCCAATATAAACCAGGTTTCCAACTTCACCCCTGAAAATTTTAACCTTCACCACTTCCACATCATCCAGGACCCAACCAGTAACAGGAATACTGCTTCTCACAACTGTACTATCCACCGGTGTGGAAAAATAGCCAAATGGGACTTTGGATTTACTGTCCTGGTATTTCTTTAACGTGATGTGAACGGTTTGAGGGGAGTTGGCGACACCGGAGGCAGTAATAGTAACCTCTCCGCTGTAAGTGCCTTCCGATACCACCGCCGGATTAACGGATATGGTAACCAGACCCGAACCGGAGCCTGATGAAGGCGTACAACTGAGCCAAGCTGTATTGTCTGAAATCCACCAATCCAGGATTCCTCCCCCACTGTTATCGATCAAAAGAGTCTGAGGAGATGTGACTTTTCCTGATGTAGTGGCCCCGAAAAAGAACTGGTTGCGGTTCAGCGATAGTTGTGCAGGTGAGGGTTCCGGGATTGAGAAAAATCTATCCGATGTATCTGCTGGAGTACCATCAGGGACTTCGCTTATCCTGATGAGGCATTTTGATGAAACAACATTGGGCACAGTCCAACGATACGTACCATCATTGGCTGTGGACAATGTGATGGTAGTCCAACTACTCCCGCCATCCCCGGAAAATTCAATTTTCACATCTCCCACGCTTCCAGTGGTAGACCAGGTAATGTTGTAAGGGGTTTGAGCCTCCAGGGTCTCGCCGCCGTTGGGAAACTTAACTTTAATCGACGATATACCGGTGGTGATTTCCGAAATGGTGAAGGGAGCATTACTGGAATCGGAAACCGTTGTCCCTGCTTCTTCAATTTTTACAGTATATCCTGATCCTGCCCAGGCGGTTCCACCATCATACTGGCCAACCTTCCATTTGTACGATTTTAAAGAAGGATCAACGCCACTGGCAATTGAGCCCACCAGCGAACTATCTTTCCATAAGGTGATGTTTAACGAGCCAGTTAAATTGGAAGAGCTCCAGGTTATATTATGGGAATTTCCCAATATCAGGTTTTCTCCGCCATCAGGAGAGGTCACGGTAAGGGAGGCGGGTTTACTGCCTTTAAAGAAATTTAAATATTTTTCCATGATGCTGTTCTGCTGGCTGGCTGGAATACCGCCAAATTCAAATGACACCCCGATGGTTTTGTAAGACCCGGTATCTCTTGCCACTCCATTATAGTAAGTAGGGTTTTGGTTTTTCCATATAATATAGGCATTGGTTACCCCATCCGCCACATCGATTTGATCCATGTAATAGTTGTCTCCTTCGTATTCATAACTAAGCCCCTGGGTAAATTTCCCGGAAATACCTTTAATAGTACCTGTGTCACTGAAACCATCAGTCACTTCTTTGATGCCGAAATAAAGATGTACCGAAGTTGCCGGGTCAAATACCCAGGTGTCCGCACCCTCCAGGTAAAGATTACCGCCATTATCCAGGTAATCCTTCAGGACTTTACCTTCTGCTTCAGTCAAAACATGGTTGGATGAATATACCCCAAGACAAACGAATGTTACCGGGTATAAACCAGGGTTAATTTCCTGGGGGACAGATGTCTTGAGTTCAGTGTCACACCCGTTGTATTTAACGGCATTTTGAATATCTGCGGCGCTGTTGTTATTCCCATCCAGGTCAATAATTAGCATTCTTTCTCCCTGGTGGGATAAGCTGGTTTTAAATTCTCTATCACTACCGTAGGATGTTCCCAGGCTGTTTGTGGCATAGGCACGAACGTGGTAAGTCGTTCCCGGGTTTAACCCCGTAATCGTACTGGTAAAACTCCCGGTTCCACTTCCATTGGTGGTTTTGGTATGGGAAATCGTGGGATTGGATGACGTACTCCAGCATACTCCCCTGGCAGTCACCGCTGTACCGCCGTCAGAGGTGACATTACCGCCGCAAACTGCGCTGTTAGAGGTGATCGCAGATACTGAATCGGTGATAACCGTAGGCGTGGTAATTGCCGTTCCCGTGGTAAAGGTCCGCTCACTACCGTAAGAAGTACCTTTGCTGTTTGTGGCATAGGCCTTTACATAATAGGTGGTTCCCGGATTCAACCCGGTAATGTAACTGGTAAAATCCCCTGTGCCACTTCCATCCGTGGTTTTGGAACCGGAAATGGTTGGATGGGGCGATGTACTCCAACATACCCCCCTGCCAGTCACTGCGGCTCCACCATCTGAGGTTACATTGCCACCGCAGACCGCACTGGTGGAGGCCACTGAAGATACCGAATGGGTAACAACAGTAGGGGTGGTAATATCACCGGGTGTGGTAAAGGTGCGCTCACTCCCATAAGACGTTCCTTTACTGTTTGTGGCATAGGCCCTCACATAATAGGTGGTTGCCGGCATTAAACCATACATATCACTTTTAAAATTCCCGGTTCCACTTCCGTCAGTGGTTTTGGAATCCGAGGTGGTGGGATGGGGCGATGTACTCCAGCACACCCCCCTGGCAGTCACCGCTGCGCCGCCATCAGACGTCACATTACCTCCGCAAACCGCACTGTTGGTTGTAATTGACGATACCGAATCGGTGGTAACTAGGGGAGTTGTAATCTCATCAGGGGTGGTAAAGGTTCGATCCGTTCCATACGCCGTTCCTTTGCTATTTGTGGCATACGCCCTCACATGATAAGTGGCCCCCGGGGACAAACCGCTGATAAAACTGGTAAAATTCCCGGTTCCGCTTCCGTCAGAAGTTTTGGAATCGGAGGTGGTGGGATTGGGCGATGTACTCCAGCACACCCCCCTGGCAGTCACCGCTGCGCCGCCATCAGACGTGACATTACCTCCGCAAACCGCACTGTTGGTTGTAATTGACGATACCGAATCGGTGGAAACAGTGGGGATTGTAATTTCTGTGCCAGTGGTGAATGTCCTGTCATCTCCGAAAACAGTACCGCCATCCGATATAATCACGGCCCGGAAATGATAGGTTTTTTTTGATTGAAGACCTGTAATTATCGAAGCAAAATATATACTTGCATTACCGGAACCAAAATCCTCTTTGGAAGTCTGATTACCGTACGATGTTGTCAGACCCCACTCAAAATAAACATATGCGGGACAACCCATTGGGTTGCCGATCCCCACTAATTTCGCTGAAGCGGATGTAACATCTAAGGCATCATTTGTCTGGACTGTAGGAGATGCACATTTGGTGGTGAAGGACCAATCGGTCTCGGAATTCCCCCAGGCAGAATCCTGGGTATTAACTCCATCTCCCACTGCCTGGACATTCCAGTAATACGTTTTATTATACAGCAGGCCGGATAACGTATACCAGGTGGCATTTTGTGATGCTGTATAATATTTGTAGCTTCCACCCGCGGGTTTGATCCGTATCTTATACTCTTTCTCCTGTGGGCTGGTGTTGGTATCCTGCCATTTCAGGATTAAGCCGGTGGGTTGACCGGATGCACCATTGGACGGCGAGTTCAGCACCGGGGCATTCAATATGGGTATGGGGGTGGTTTTAAAATTAAAATCAAATCCCCTGGAAATCCCGCCGTCTGATTTTACAACCGCACGATAATGATAGGTTTTATCCGCTTCAAGGCCCGAAAGTTGCTCTTCAAAACTAACATCGCTGGTTCCGTCTCCTAAATCCTTCTCGGTTGTATTATTGCCATAGGAAGTTGTCAGCCCCCATTCAAAATATCCCCTGGCAGGGCAGCCATTGGGATTCCCGCTTCCCCTTAATTTTGCTGAATTAGGGGTAATGGCATAGGCACTTTTGGTGAGTGCTGTGGGAGAGGCGCACGAAGTGGTAAAGGTCATATCGCTGCCGGCAACCGTTCCCCCGCTTGATTTGATAACGGCCCGGAAATGATAGGTCTTTTTCGCTTGAAGGCCTGAGATCGGCGCATTGGCATAAATGTTGGTTGTCCCGGCTCCTAAATCTTTTTCCGGTGTTTTGTTCCCATAAGAGGTTGTCAGCCCCCATTCAAAATATCCCCTGGCAGGACATTCGTTTGGGTTAAATTTTCCCTTTAAATTGGCTGAGCTGGCAGTAACATTATCTGCGCCTATCGTTTGTACTATGGGTGTTCTGCAGGGTGTTGCCAATGAAAACTCGTCTCCATATGCGGTCCCCTTACTATTTTTGGCATAAGCCCTGATATAATAATTTGTGCCCGGTTTCAAGCCGGTGATGGTGCTTGTATATGTGCCTGTCCCGGTTCCGTCACTGGTATGAGGATCATTAAGGTCAGGAGCAGAAGATGTACTCCAGCATACGCCCCGTGCCGTTACCGGCGCACACCCATCAAAGTCAATAATTCCCCCTGACATTGCAGAAGTATACGTTACATTCCAATAAGCCCGGGTAATAACCGTTGGCTTTCTTACCGCAGCATAATGAATCACATGTAAATCATAAAATGAATAATCGGTTGAATATCTTGATTTTACTAATATATAATAGGTCTTTCCCGGCTCAAGGATCAATCTAAAACCTTCCAAATCAGCACTCGTGTAACTTTGCGTTACTAAACCACCGCTGCTGTTGTATAAATATAAATCCAAATTAGCAGCTCCATTATAAAAATCGATATATATTTCTATGTCTTCCCAGCATTCTTCTACAGCAAATTTAAAGTAATCTTTATCCCGGCAAATCAATTGATACATATGCTTATCCAGCTTACCCAGGTCCGTTGAACTGGCGCCCAGGCTGTCGTTTTCTTCATAACTGTCATCATTGTAAATCGGTAGTATTAACCGGTCATCAATGGCATCTCCATCATTCTTGCCATCATGCACCACGAATGGGAACCCGACACCCCATGACACATCCACATAAGGATATATTTCCTGGTATTGAGCTAACACTCCCGGGGCATCGAAGACGTTATCGTCCGGAATCTTTTTAAATATATCAGCGGATTTAAATTCTACATATCCCCTGTTAATATCATCCAGCGAAATAGAATGGATATGTTGATAAACAAGATCATCCCCGAATATATCTTCAAGATTGTCATCCTCTTTGATTTCAACCTTTAGTAAGGCACCAAGCCAGCCGCTTTGAACCGGCACTTTTGCCGTTATATTAAACTTTGACTTACCCTGATGAATCACAGCATCCTGGGAGATCAACTTGACATAAATTCCATTAATGGTTTTACTATATGTTTTTGTCCCTATACCCATGCCTGAAAGGGAAGCACCGGACACAGCCGAATCATCTGATGTTGATGCCGGAGAATCCAACATTACCCCAATTGGATTCTCAACCTGTGGTTTTCTTGAGTCTCCCTTCATTGCTTCAAAAGAGCAAATTGAAAGACAAACAATGATCATTAAAATAGTAACGATTGATCTTTTCATCTCTTTCTTACCTCCAAATCAATTTTTTATTTAAATAATGCCTCCTGCCCGCATGATGAAGTGATATGCGATACGGGCACTTATTTCATTCCAGGTCACCTTCTCCTGGATATAATATAAGCAAAAATTGTGCCAACGTGTATAAATGGAAGAGTATAATATATACCATCTTGAAAATATGGCATCTATCGGGCGGAATCAAAAATTATAAAGGAATAAGGAAAAGCGCTTCCGGTCTGCTTGAAATCTAAAGAATTAGAGTCCACCCCCCCCTTAATATAAATAGAATTAAACCCACTCCATAAATTTAAGACAGCACTTCCAACTTTTAAACGTCTAATCTACCCCTCCATTTCTGATCACTCCAAAATATCTCTGCCGTATTGGTCCCTGATCAAGCATCTTGCTATCTTATCCTCTTTTTCGTTGATGTTTGCCTCATTTGAACTTCTGACAGCAAATCGCATGCCAGACAGGAAACAGTTGGCAGTTGGCAGTTGGCAGTAAGAAGTAAAAGTAAAAAGTCTAAAAAATTAGACTAACAATTGGCATAAAGTCTAAACAATTAGACTTTCGTCAGCAAAAAGATCCAAATCTCAACGTTCCGTACCCCTAATGCTGACCCTAATACGAAACTTCATAAAGCAATTGCAAATCATTTTTCAATATGCTATACTGGTGGCGAGTGAACGAGAATGAAAACGAAAAAGCTGCCCATTGGCATATCCGACTTTAAAGATATGGTGACAGGCAACTACTGCTACGTAGATAAAACCCTCTTTATTAAAGAAATCCTGGATAAAGGCGATAAAATTCTCCTTATCCCCCGTCCCAGGAGATTCGGGAAAACCCTTAATCTCTCTATGATAAAATATTTTTACGATTGCTGCCCGGAAAAGGGGTTAAGCGGAACGGACACACCAGGCAATTCCTACAAGGAATTATTCGACTCCCTCAATATCCAGGAGGCAGGCAAAGAATACCTGGATAAACAGGGCAAATACCCGGTTATCTTTATCTNNCCAGGACGAATATTCCAGGCATTACTACCTGCTTAAAAGCAATGAACTTATCCCACCCGAAAGGGATTATTTTCAAAAGATCATCGATTTAAAAGGTGAACGGGAAGATTATGAGAACAGCCTGGAAAAGCTGCTTATTTTCTTAAGCCGGTATTATAATGAACGGGCCGTTGTTTTGATCGATGAGTATGACGCCCCAGTTCATGCGGGGTATAACTACAGTTATTATGAAGAAATCATCAATTTTATGCGCAATTTCCTGGCCGGCGGCCTGAAAGATACCGACCAGTACCTGGAAAAGGGTATTATAACCGGTATTATGCGCATAGCAAAGGAATCGATTTTTTCCGGGCTAAACAACCTGGGCGTGTATACCCTGGTGTCGGAAGAGTTTGACGATAAATTCGGGTTTACAGAAGAAGAGGTGGAAGCCCTGTTTAAGGATTACCAACTTCTTGACAGGTATGACCAGGTGCAAACATGGTATAACGGTTACAGGTTCGGCAGCAGGATTGTCTATAATCCCTGGTCCATCATCAATTTCCTGGGAAGCAAAGCAAAGGAATTGAAACCCTACTGGATCAACACCTCTGACAACCAGGTGGTGGACTCTTTGCTTTCCAGGGGAGGAAAAGAACTAAAGGCCGAACTGGAGCAGCTTATCCAGGGAGAAGTCATTGAAAAAGTCATCAATGAAAATATCATTTTGAAACATATCACCACCCGGGAGGATTTATTGTGGAGTTTTCTTTTAATGGGGGGCTACCTGAAGCAGACCGCCAAACGAATGGATCCGAACACAGGTAAAATTTACTATACTCTCGCGATTCCCAATATGGAAGTGAGAACAATTTATATTCAAATTATCGATCATTTTTTCACGGCCAAAATAGAGAACAGGAAATTGGAAATCATGCTCAAGGCATTAATTGACGGAGATACCAAGCTCTTTGAAAAAATGCTGCGAAAAATAGTACTGGCTGTTTTCAGTTTTCACGATTTCAGCGACGAACCGGAACGAGTTTATCATGCGTTGGTGGCAGGTCTGCTTACCTGGATAGCCAATACCCATGAAATAAGGTCCAACCGTGAATCCGGCTATAGAAGGTATGACATAATGATTATTCCCCGCAGCCCCTCCGGGGTCGGTTATGTGATCGAGTTCAAAGCGGTGGACAAAGAAGCTGATGAAACGGTCCAGTCTGCCGGGGAAGCTGCCCTGCGGCAAATCGAAGAAAAAAAATACGAGACAGAACTGATTGAAAGAGGAATAAAAAACATAAAAAAATTGGCGGTGGTTTTCAGCGGCAAAGATGTCCTTGTAAAAGAAAGAAACTGAGCCGCAACACACCGAAATAATCACAACTCATCACCCATATAGGGCAAAATTCTCCCTAACAAGGACAATTTTTTACTTACCAGGAACATAAACAACTATATATTTCACCTTTTTGATGCGGCATAGGACATTTTTAACCTCACCTCTCACATTTTGTACAGTATATATCACATTTTTTACCCTACATTTCACAAATAAAATGTCAATCAGGGCAACTATAATCCAATACATCGCATTTATATCTAAAACAAGGTCATAATAGTTCTTTCCTGGAACAATTTGTAACCTACCTATGACATTTTTTAATATACATGTGGCGCATTTCTCTCTACATGTAGAGCATTTTACTGTAGATGTGGAGCATTGCTCTGTACATGTGGCATTTTTAATCGAATAAGTGGCATAATGAAAAGTAATCAGGGCATATCGTCTCCAATCTATCACAAAAAATATTTTTTACCAAAGAAAAGTGAAACTTTTTTTCGATTATTTCGTATAATACAATTTGGAGGCAATAAGATGAGTAGAATAATGGATTTAAGAAAGACAATAGGTTACCGCTTGAAAGAGTTACGGCAATTATTAAACTTCACCCAGGAAAAAATGGCCGTATATTTCGGACTCAAAAGGACCAGTTACTCAAAGTACGAGGTAGGAGAAATATCTCCCAACTATCTTGTACTGGAAAAGCTGGGTAACGATTTCGATGTTTCCCTGGACTGGTTGATCTGCGGCAAAGGCCCGATGTTTTTTAAAGAGAAAATGGCAGAAGAAACCGCAAATACACAGCCGGAAGAAGGGATTAAGCAGGTAGAAAATGAAGTGCCGCAAATCCCGCAGTCCCCACGGCAAGAACAGGAAGAGAAGCCCTTCAGCCGGGAACACCGGGAATTAGTGGAACATATGGAGAAGATACCGCTCCTGCATTATGAGGTGATGGGGTTTTACCATCGCTTTAAAATCGATAATAAAGAACTGGTGGAAACCGCATTATCTCTTGACTTTTCACAGAAAGTCTGATATAAGTAGTTTCCGGTATCACAGGTGGATTTCCAGCGGATTGAGAGAATTGTGTGAGAAACGTTGAAAATTAAATCCCTATAATGATACTCAATGTAAACGTTTTATCTGCCGGGCCAAATCCCAAAAGGGGTAAGGGCGGGAGCATGTTTTAAAGCAAGAGATAATTGATAAATGACCATATCACCCGAATTCGAATTCCTGCTGGATTGTTTGAAATTAAGGAATGAAGGGAATTTAAATTTTTCGCCGGCGAAAGAAAATATCGATTGGCAGAAATGGAAAGAGTTACTCATAAAACATGGGGTACTGATCCAGGTTTATATGAATTTAACGAAAGAGAACAAGGCAATCCCCACGCTGCCTGGAAAGGTCCGGGAAGAACTTAAAAGCTTATTCCATTTAAATACGTCAAGAAATATCATGGTTTGCAGCCAATTGAATATCCTGGTAAAAACAATGCAAACATCGGGAGAAAAAATAACGGTTATTCCTTTTAAGGGACCGGTATTAGCTCTCCAGGCTTATAATGATTGGGCTTACCGGTCATATTCCGACCTGGATGTGCTGATAGATAAAAACGATTTCAGCCGGTTTTATGATCATATGACGAAGCTTGGATACCAACCCCTTTACCCTTGCAAAGAAAGCGTAAGAAAGTGGTGGGCAGCGTTGGGGAGAGAGTATGTATTCTCCAAAAAAGATATCCATGTGGATGTCCATTTCAGGATACAAAGGGGCCCTGGATTTGTTGATACGGCAAATACGGTGTTTTCTGAAGGAGCAAAAATAAAAGTGCTGGACCATTGGGTGGAATGCTTATCTCTCGAGTATTCGTTGCTGGCAATATGTATTAACGGCACCAGGGATGGATGGCACCGGTTGTGCTATATCACCGACCTGGCTTACCTGGTGTGGAATAACCGGGGATTGAAATGGAATTCCCTGGTACTGGCAGCAAGAAAAATGAAAGTCTACACCATGCTTTGCATTGGACTCAAATTGTCCAATGAATTCCTGGGACTTCAATTGCCGGAAGAGATACGACAGGATGATATCGAAACGGCGAAAGTCGTAAAACTGTCGCGGATATATTCCAATAACCTTAAAAAAGGAAACGTCCTCCAAAAAAAATTCTCTGCTCAAATCCTTGAAATAAAAACAGTAGATACGGTTTGGGGAAAATTCAGGTATTTCTGCTATTACCTTTTTGTTCCTAAAATATCTGACCTGGAAGCTGTTTCTATCACTGGTTTTCTCTTTCCCCTGTACTTTTTCCTGCGGCCTCTAATGCTGTTGATAAGAATGTTTCGAAGGCTGGTATAGGTAAAGAAATGAAATCCTAAAGATTATGCTTCAAAAAGAGAGCCAGGTCCAATGAAAAAAAAGCCAGTTCAGTTAATCACCGTCCAACTTACGCACCCTCTCTGCCTGTACTTATTCCACCACCAGGAGGCTGGGGGCTTAAAGACTAGAAATTAAGAATGGGACTCCCGGTATTTCAGCAAAGATTGAGCAAATACATAGATGGCGGCTGTTTCACCAGGAGGGACAGGTTTTTTTCCCTCATTTCAAAATCAATTCCCCTTCATTTGCATAAGAAGAAAATGGTTAGAGAATTCTTGCGTCGCCTCAAAACTGCCCCAAATGAATCGCCAAACAGGAAAAAGGTCAAGGTCAAGGTGAACGTATACCAGGGCAGCAATCCCCATGTCCTGGAAATGATGGAATTCCTATCCGGGCATCTGTCCGAGGATCTCCTGGGGGCCTATGTACACGGCAGCCTGGGGACTTACGAGGAGATTAATTACAGTGACTTTGATGCACTGGTCATCCTGAAAAATGAGGTTCTCCAGGATGCCAGCAGGCTGGCAAAAGCAGCCCGGAGATTGATCAATGCCAGGAAGATCATGTTAAGGATGGACCCGCTGCAGCACCACAGCTGGTTTGTGCTGACCCAGAGCGATTTGAGCGATTACCCCCAGACCTTTTTTCCCCATGAACTATTCACCTATGCCAAATCTCTTCTCCCTGATAGAGGTGGGGAACTGGAAATCGCTTTCGATCCGGGAATCCAGGATTATTACCAGCCATTCAAGAACCTGCTGCGGAGTATCAGGGATAAATTAGACCTCAAACGTCCCCGCAATTTATACCAGTTAAAGGGATTATTAAGCCAGGTCATGCTTCTGCCTGCCTTGTACTGTCAGGCCCGTGACCGCAAAGGAATATTTAAAAAGTACAGTTTCCAGGAAGCCAGGAAAAATTTCACCGCCAGGGAATGGGAGGTCCTGGATGAAATATCCTCCATCAGGCAAACCTGGCACGTTCACTTATCATTGATGGTAAAATTTATCCTGACCAGGAGTACTGTTTTTTCAAGGCTCTTTGCTGTCCACTTCGGGCCGTCAATTCCCCGGGACCTGGCTCAGCAGTTGGATGATGTCTTCTACAACCGGGTGGATTCTTTAATATCACTCTTCATTCATAAACTGTTTAAACCACTTGAACAGGAACTCCATAGGGAATAAGGAGGCGAGATGAGGTACGCTTTTGTAACCGGTATGGGACGATCCGGTACCGTATTTGTTACCAACTTGTTAAAACAATGTGGACAGGTGACCGTGAGGCATGAGTTCATTGGTAATCGAGAATACTGGGTGTTAAGTTGGTATCTGCCCCATGATGTTTATGCAGAGCCCTACTTAATTCGTGCTAAAAATTCCATCGAGTCCACCTTTGATGAAGGTTTTTTCATTGATGTGAATGGATATTTGCAGCATTCAGTTCCACTGTTAAGAAAGGTCTTTGGAGCTTCCCAGGTCTTCCACCTGGTTCGGGACCCCCGCAGGGTAGTACGCTCCCTTTACTCACGGCGGTCAGACAGGAGTGTGGACCTGATTCCCAAAAACAGGCCCGAAGTAGAAAAATGGCTCGATGGGGACAAGTTTCAACATATATGCTGGAATTGGGCTTCCACTACCCGCGAGCTTCTCTCTGAGGACACGAAGCTGATCTTATTCGAAAAAGTCATATCTGACTACGATTACCTGGTACAGAATTTGCTGGAACCCCTGGACCTGCCACTCGAACGACAGTTGTGGACCCGCTTAATCAAAAAGAAGCTTAACAAGACCAGGTCAAAATTCTACCGTTACCTTTACTGCAAAGTCAAAGGAAAAGAATATATCTCCACTTCCATACCGGAGTATAACCGTTGGCCTACTGCCTACAAAGAAATTTTTGAGGAGTTATGCGGGGATGTGATGCGGCAGTGTGGTTATGAATGATGACCTAATCGCTTACCGGATTCCCTAAACTCATGCCCTACCCCTTTGCACCGTTGAATAATTGCTGCCAGGCAAAGGATTGGCAAAAGAAGAAACATTAAGATGAAATACAAATTAATTAACTTTCCCCAATATATACCAATTGAAAGATATGATACCATTATTGGGAAAGTTTGCAATTTACTGAGTCATCAAGAAGGGATTTTATCTATTTATCAGGTTGGCAGTGTTAGTAATCCTGGAATTTCTGACATTGACCTGGTTGCCGTATTCAAGGATGGAGTCAAATGTGATGTTGATCCACTATCCTGTTTGGACAGGGAGGAACGCTATCTCTTTACGCACTCAGTTTTTGTAATTGGGGAGACATTTTTTAAAAAATTCCCTATTTATTCATTATTTCAGAATTATTCATGGTATTGGGGATCTAAATTTGAATTTAATGCTGAAAATAACAACAATGAGGCGTTAAAAAAGCAGGTGGCGCTGGAATATTTGCTGGCTAATTATATTGCCAGGACCAGGGATAAATTATATGGGGTGCTAAGCGTAAGAAATCTTCTTTTAAGTTGCAGCGCCATTGGCTATGATTTAGAACTATTGAATGCAAAGGGTGGTGCCCTGTACGACAATATCCGGGAACTTAAAACCATGAGGCACAATTGGTTTGATTACAATTACAGTGCTAAAGAGATTCAAACCTGGTTTGAATCATTTTATTCCAGTCTTAATAGTTTCCTGGTTAATTACTTTAAAAAAAACAAATTATGGGTGCCGGAGATTAGAAATTATCGATTTTCCCGGGATATATATATTATTCCCCATCATTCCATGGAATATAAGTTCAAAGGAGTATTATTACCAGCTTTTATAACCAGGTTTCATAAAAAGCTTAAAAAGCTAAATGGTCTTGTGAGTAGATTTAAATTTTATGTCCCAATGATGGATTGCTCAACTGAAGAAGATGGTATATTAAATCAAAGGAATACCTTTTTCAGGCTTATGCTTAAGAAGCACAGGGTTAATTTCCCATACTTTACGCCCCTTGTCAATAATTTGCAGATGAAGCTTTTAATATAAAATGGACACGAAGACGAGCTTCCTTCATATATGCAGTAGTTTTAAAATAGGAGGTATTACCTCTTTTGTTAAAGCTGTTCTTGAATTAAATCCAACCTCTGGCACCCGGCATGACCTGGTGGTGCTTTTTGAAAACCAGGTAGTCGAGATTGCCGGTACCAGGGCCTACTGCCTGGGTAAATTCGCTGCCAACCCCTTTAAAATTTTTTTTGCCTTCAGGAAAATCATAAAGAACTATCAGGCGATAATGCTTCATAAAGCACACCCTGTCGTGGTTTTTCCCCTGCTGTTTAAAAGGAAAAAGATTTTTATTTTTCAACACGGTATGACAGTAAGCCGCGGCAGCGTTATCAAACGAAGGATAAAAAAAATATGGTATTCGCTGATACCGCTATTATTGAAGGCAAAGGTAGTCTGTTCTACAGAATTTGCCTATGGGAAATCAAGAAAAGCCGGTATCCTATTTTCAAAAAAACACCTCGTGGTTATACCCTTCGGAATAAAGATAAACCGGAGAATTAAGCAGGCTAATAATCAAAAAGAAGCCAGGGGTAAGATATTTGTCGGCAGTGCCGGTATACTGAGCAAAATCAAGCGATTTGATTTATTAATAAAGTCCTTGATTAACTATACAGGGAAATTGAACATCAATTTAAAGATTGTCGGAGAGGGACCTGAGAAAGAATCATTACTTAAGCTGGCTGCCGGGATAACCAATAAAAATGTGACCGTTGAATTCCCGGGCCACATTGAAGATATGATCCCATTTTATGATTCATTGGATCTGTTTGTTTTTCCCAGCCATAATGAATCGTTTGGCCTGGTGGTCCTGGAAGCCCTGTCAAGAGGGGTGCCGGTGGCCCTGTTCCCGGATGCCGGGGGGGCTTTACCGCTAATTCAAGATAATCGTAATGGATTTGTTTTAAAACATGGGATTGGCGGGTTAGAAGAATTATGGGTAAAATTAGATAAGAATCTGTTTATATTAATGGATATGGTTGAGTACATAAATAAAATGGATCTATCCCCTTACAATATAAAGACCACCAGGTTGAAGCTGGAAAACCTGGCCAACCAGGTTTGAGGAATAGGCAAAGGAAATAATCGATGAGAAATGATAGATAAAAAAATGATGATTATCACCAATATCCCCAATCCCTACAGGATTCCTTTATTTAATGAGTTAAATGTACAATTAAAACAAAGGGGTATAAAACTTAAGGTTGTTTTTGGAGCCAGGGGGTATAGCCGGAGGAAATTCCAACTGGACATGGAGGAATGTCAATTTGATTATACGATTTTAAAATCATCGCCGCGGAACATTTTTTTTGCGGGAAAGACTTGGTTTACTTACAGCGGTTTATTGAAACTCATCAGGCAGGAGCGACCTGATCAAATCATTATCATCGGTTTTTCCTTGGGTACAATAAAACTCTGGCTGCGAAGCTTCCGGGTTAAGACCCCGATAATCATATGGTCGGGCACGATCCCCACCAGTAAACATTCGTTCCTGAGACGGATGCAGAGAAAATTGATCATGAAAAGAGTTTCAGGATATATTGCTTACGGTTCAAAGGCAAAAGAGTACCTGGTATCACTGGGCGCTGATCCGGGGAAAGTACATATAGCCATCAATACCGTGGATACAACTTTTTTTAGCAGCAAAACGTTTCAATTACGGCAGGAGTTGGATGAAAAAGGAAATAAGAAGCACTTAACCTCTATCGGCTACTTGATACCCAGGAAAAATGTTTTCAGGGTGCTGGAAGTGGTGAAATTGTTAGCGGAGACCAGGAATGATTTCATACTTGATCTAATTGGAGATGGGTCTGATAAAAAGAAACTGGAGAGATTTGTTGCAGATAATGGTATTTCAAGTTTTGTAAAATTTCATGGCTTCAGGCAAACGGATGAACTCCCGTTTTTTTTGGCCCGGAGTCGTTGTTTTTTATTTCAAACCGATTTTGATATCTGGGGGTTGGTACTCAACGAGGCCATGGCAGCAGGAATCCCCTGTATCTCTTCTATTCATGCCGGCGCCACCCATGATTTAATTATCGAGGGTGAAACCGGTTTTGCCATGGATTTTGCCGATACCGGGAAAGTCGCAGAGTGTCTCAATTGGATACTGGAATATCCGGATAAAGCCAGACAGATAGGAGACAATGCCGGCAAATTTATCCGGGAACACGCCAGCCTGGAAAAGTGTGTCGAAGGATTCATAAAGGTAATAGAACCAATAAAAGAAAAATAAAAAATAAAGAGAACTACCTTGAGCAATATGATCTATAAAAAAGAAAAAAAGATTTTATTTTTAATCTTATTATTGGCTTTTCTTGTAAGATTTGTTTCAAGCTATATTATTTTAGACGAAATGCCGAAAACATACGGGTGGCATCACATCGCTTCAAATGTGATAAAAGGCCATAAAACCTTGCTTCAAAGCGGATATTATTCAAGGGAATACGACATGAGAGTCGTTTTCAATTACTATACAGTGAGACCTCCGGTAAATGTGCTGTTCAATATAATAATGATCTACTTTTTCAAGGAATCCATGTTTTTCTATATATTGTTCCAATCTCTCATTGCCACCTTAATTGTTTACATCTCCTTTAAAATATTCAGCTTAAAATTTCCTGTAAAAATTTCAATATTGGGTACTGCAATTGTTTGTTTTTATCCCGGTTTTATTTCCAGGGTGTGGAATGCGACAGAAGACAATTTTTTTATATTGTTCATACTGTATTCAATTTATTTTATCTTTGTATATCTCTCGAGAAGAGAGTTAAAATACTTAAGATACTCAAGCTTATTCATTGGACTTTCCTTCCTGACCCGCAGCACCATATTGCCCTTTGTATTTTTGCTTATTATATTCTTGCTCTTTTTTATAAAGGAAAGAAAAATGGTTTTGATATTAAACAGTGCCGGGGTAATTTTGCTTACCATTTCGCCTCTACTTATATATCATTTTTCGATTTACAATAAGGTCCTTCTTTCCGACCACAGCTGGGGTAGATTCTGGGTGGCAAATAATAAATATATTGCCGGTCAATTCCCCCGGACAAGCATCGATAAGATTGAATATCAAATGTCACAGGATCTTTCCAAAGAAGATTATATGAAATTAAGCAGGATGAGTCATCTTGAAAAGGAGAAATTCTTTTTACATAAAGCCTTTTCATTTATAAAAGAAAACCCGGGCCCTTATCTATCGTGTGTATTTAAGAAAGTGATTTCGGTTTTTTCAATTTCCTATAATCCCCATAGCAAGTCTAAAGATATGCGAACCAGGCAATTGGTACACCTATTAACCTATGTACCTATTTTGATGATAGGAATCATGGGGTATGCGTTATATTTTAAAGCAGCACCCCTGGAAAATCTTATAATGATCATTTTTTACCTATCCCTGATAATTTTAGCCGCTGTCTTTTGGGCTCATACAAGACATACGATTCCCTATCATTTTACGTTTATTTATGGAATTCTTTTATTCCTTGATCAAAATAAGTGGGCCGGGAAAATATTAATCAAGAATCAATTAAACGGATAAATAAATTGAAGAAGCTGGTATTGTTTTATATTTCTGTCAGGACGATCATTACTGCTTTTTACGATGTCTATCCTATACCCGGATTCAGGGCAACAGAGTTGATTGGTGCCATTTTCCCGATTATATTGTTAGTATATTATTTTGAAAGACATCCTCCATTGTCCAGGTCACAAAAAAAAATCTTCTTGTTAATCTCCTGGGCATTGTTTTCGTCATTAATCGTCTTATTAAATTTCGGAGTAAATGCTTATGTTATCTTCAAGCAATTTTTTAAACTTTTAAATGGCTTTGCTGTTTTTATCGCATTTCCCTTGATCTTTAGAAATAATAGAGATGTGAATCTCCTGATAAATGCATTTCTAATTTCAACGATTTTCCCGGCACTGCAAATTACTGCCCAGTACTTGATCGGGGCTGATTTTTTGGGTTTGAAGGCTCATGTTTCCGGCGATATTACATTGTATTCGGGGGTTTATGGTAATCACGGGGTTTTCGGTATTATATCATGGATGGGGCTATTAAGTATTATCACCAAACTTGGGGTGAATAATAAAAAAAATAGACTGCTTTATGTAAGTTTATTTATATTTTATTTATTGGTTGGATTTACTACCTTTAGCAGGACAATAATGGTTTTAATGCTGGTAATATTGTTCGGATTTATATTGTTATTAGTCAGGAGTAAGAAGGGTGGGATACTATTGTTAACGATCTGTTTGGTTTTATTAGCCGTAATTAGTCCTGTTGCTGAGGTTGCTTATGAAAATATAAAAAAGCGTTCCTTGTCTGAAATAGAAATATTGAGAGGAGAACGGGATATTATTTATGGACTACATGGCCGCGTCGGCCGATGGGACAGCAAATTAACCGTGTTTCTCCAGGAATATAGTATCTTTGAACAAATGATTGGGACAGATTTATCTATTGGACCGCACGGCGACTATTTTTCCTGGTTATTCAGTTATGGTTTTATCGGCTTATTATTATACCTGTCGTTTATTATAAGTCTATTATTTTACGTTAAAACCAGATTAAAGAGAGTAATATCTGTCTTTCACAAGTATTACGGGGCCGCGGTTTTTTTGGGTATAATCATATGGATTATAATGGCTATTTCTACGAATCCGTCATTTATGCCTGATTTCGGATATTTTGTCCTGGGGAATAGCACTGTTTTTCTATTTATTACCAGGAAAAGATATAATAATAATTCTACCGTTATCAACAAAAAAAATGAAATCCGCTAAAAATGGAATGAATGGTTGAAGCGTGGTACAATACCTGTCAATCACTTCCGGAGGTTTGAAAGATAAAAGATAAAATGTCCCTTGGGCGAAAGGTTATCAAGAGTGGTATCTGGCTGCAAGTTGCGAATTTTCTTCAGCTAGGAGCAAATTTTGTAATCACGGCAATCCTGGCGAGACTGCTGACGCCGGAGGATTTTGGACTTATCGGGATTGTTACTGTCTATACAGTTTTTATTACTACATTTACCACAGTTGGATTAGGTACCTCCATTATTCAAAAACAAGAGGTCAATCAACGGCAGATATCTACGCTGTATTGGCTGAATTTTATATTGGGCTTTTTTAGTACGGTTGTCGTCGCCGGAACAGCGAAATGGGTTGCCCTTTTTTATGGTTATCCCGAACTGGTCCCCCTGCTTATCATCGTTTCTTTAAATTTCCTCATCTCACCGTTTTATCAAATTCATCGCAAGATGCTGGAGAAAGAGCTTCGTTTTCCCACCACTGCCAAAATAGGTGTGTTCTCTACCGTAATGTCTGGCCTTGCCGGCATAACCTGCGCTTACCTGGGATTTGGGGTTTACAGCCTGGTCTTTCAGTCGCTGGCATTAAATATATTTAATGTCCTTGGATTCCGGTGGGCATTTCACTGGCACCCACACAACTCTTTTGCATTAAAACCGGTAAAAGAAATGATCTACTTTTCCATTAAAATGAAAGGCGCCCAACTTTCACGTTATTTTGAAAGAAACATCGATCTATTTATACTTGGCAAGCTGCTTCCGTCTCAAATATTTGGTTTTTATGCCCTGGCTAACCGGATTATTTATTTTCCCATTCGCCGTGTATCTTACACGTTCACGGCAATCCTTTTTCCTTCATTTTCCAAAATCCAGGATGATATCGATAGAATTAAAAAAGGTTACCTGAAAACCATTCAAATTATTGCCATATTTACATTACCTTTTGTGTTCATACTGGCTCTTTATGCCAGGCCGCTGGTTTTATTTATTTTAGGAGAGCAGTGGCTTCCGCTCCATAAAATTATTTTTATCCTCTCCGGGGTTGGAGCGATTCAAGCCATCGAACATATATCTGTGGCTATTTATCCTGCCATCAATAGACCGGAAGTTATATTGAAATTGGGAATTATTCGTACGGTTATTACGGGAATTGGTGCTTTTATCGGCGGCTTATACGGGTTGATAGGTGCAGCAGTGGCTATTCTTCTTGCTAAAAGCATCCTTTTTATCATCAGTATGATATGGCTCAAATACTATATCAAATTTACATTTTTTGAAATATTTAAATCCCTTTCAGGTCCTTTAATTGGAGGTGCAATTGTTATTATAACGTTTTTTTCAATAAATCCAAACCTGGAATTAACCTCTTTTGAATTAATGATAGTACTAGCTCTGTCTCTCCTGGTCTACTCTGTTTCTATCTTGTTGACAAATTATAAAGATTTAAAATATATTTTTCTTCGTTTGAAGCCCAAAATGAATCCTTAATCCTCCAGGAGGTTAATATGTTTAAATTTTTTGGGATATATAAGACATCAACCTGGAATCCGGATGTGGGCGAAATTAAAGATAGGTTTAGTCGTGCCATTGGTAGTGGTATCAAGAGATATAACGTCTATGAAAATGAGAGGGTTCTATTTGTTTTTCATCAAGGGATAAAATATTTATATGATCCATCCTCTGATATCTTCCTGGTTTTTTGGGGATCGATTTATAACAATTCTCTAAAAGATATTATTGAGAATTACAAAAGGTCCGGGATGGAGTTTCCGAATGAATTGAATGGAAGATTCGGTCTGATCCTTTACGATATAAATAAGGATCAGCTCTATTGTATTCGCGACAGGTTCGGGATAGACAGAATCTATTATGCCCAAACCGGGGATGGGTTATTGTTGGCATCCCATATTACCCCCATTATAAAATCCGGGAAAATCAACGTCCAGCCCAACTATGAGAAAATATATAATTTTATGAAATATTCAATTGCCTGGGGAGATAATACCTTCTTTAAAGATATAAATGAAATTTCAATGGGAAATTATTTGTCCGTTAAGGAGAAAGAAGTGAATCAAATCCAATGGTACTCGATTGATAGGAAAATGATCCCCGAAGGATTAAGAGAAAACCCGGATGCAGAGAAATCATTTGTTGAAAAAATGTTTCAATCAATTGAAGAAAGAATAACAGACTCTGAAAAAGTCGGGCTGGCATTAAGCGGAGGCCCTGATTCCTCTTTTGTTGTGAGTATTGCTGCGAATATTGAAAAAAAATTGAAAACCAATAGAAAGTTCCATATTTTTAGTTTGAGATTCGATGATAAATCCCTGGATGAAGGCCCTTATATTAAAGCTGTGGTGGATTCGTTGAAAGCGAAATTAAGCAAAAATCAAACGGTTATCCACGATATTTATCCACGGGTGGATGACCTGGAAAGGGATTTTTATGAGATTGTAAAATATTTCGAAGAACCATTTCATAAGATACATCCCTTTATGTATTGGACACTAACTAAATATACCGCTGAAGTAGATGTCCCCTACATTTTACTGGGTCAGGGAGCAGAATCCATAATCGGCGGTCAAACCGGGGCCGATTATTTTGTTTCTGCTGCCGAATATCTGAGAAAATTTAGATTGGTAAATTTTTTTAAAGAGGTTACTGCTGTATCAAAAAACCGGGAAGTTAAATTGAGCCGCTCATTTTTAAGATCTCTGTATCCTTTAATCCCATTTTTGATAGAAAAAATAAAATCCCCTAAGCAGCAGTTGCGGGATTCCTTTATGGATCCCGGGTTTGTTAACCGGGAATATCAAAAAGTAGAAGTGCCCAGGCTTTTTAAGAATTTACTTACACAGAATATTCTTTCGGATTTGTATTCGCAGCCTGATGAATTCAGGCAATTTACCAAAAATAAATTTTCCCTTAATGTGGATATGAGATTTCCTTTTATGGATCATCGACTGGTTGAATTGGCTTATTCGCTTCCCAATGAATTGAAAGTTCACCGTGGAATTTCAAAAGTGATACTTCGGCGAGCCCCAGGAGTCTTGCCGGAAAAGGTAAGAAATCGAAAGGATAAAATGATGAGCTCGAGAATTGAACAGCATTGGTTTCGAGGCCCGCTGGCAAAATTTACAAAAGATATTATCGAATCAGACTCCTTTAAAAAGAGGAACATTTTCAATATAAAGCAGGTAAGAAATGCACTTGACCTTCATATAAAAGGAGAACGAAACCTGGCAAAGGAGATTTCCAGGTGGCTGACCATTGAGTTATGGTTCAGGATCTTTATCGACCGGGATTCGTAATGTAATAAGATATAAGCATGGAGACTTTGAAAATTTTGTTAACAGGTGATTTAATGCCGGGTGGTGAATTCGATACTCTGGCAGCAGGGGGTATCACTTCGATAAATTGGCCCTTTGAAGATATTGAACATTTTTTTATCGATTCCGACCTGGTACTTTCCAATTTTGAATGCCCTATCCGGGAGGGAAATGATTTGAGGAAAGATAAATCTTCCATATTGGGTTGTTCAAATTTTATACTTCCCTATTTGAAAAAATGGAAATTCCATGTTTTGAACCTGGCCAATAATCATATTCATGATTATGGACTTCAGGGGATAACCAGTACGTTGACGAACCTCGAACAAAATGGGTTAATTCCTCTTGGAATCGTTTCAAATGAAAGGAATCTAAATAATTGTGTACGGAAAAAGATAAAAAATATAACCATCGGTTTTGCTGCGTTTACTTCGGATGAACCCTGGGTCAAATCAAGGTTGTACGATGGAACCTTCAACCTGGTTTTTTACTCCAGGACCAATGTGAGCGATGCAATCGACAGCCTGAGAAAAGAGTGTGATTTTGTTATTGTCGTCATGCACTGGGGGTTTGAAAATCATGAATACCCCTCTCCACAGCAGTTGGACCTTGCCCGCTTTTGTATCGACGAAGGGGCGGATGTTGTGGTGGGACATCATGCCCATGTTATACAGGGATACCATATCTATAAAAACAAACCGATTTTTTTTAGTCTTGGTCATCTTTTCTTTTCAAATTTTTATTACAAGAGCAGCGACCTGTCCAATTGGCAGGAAAAGAACCGTCTCGGGCTAATGGTTCAGTTGGAATTAAAAAAGAATGGGGAAATTGATTTTAAACCGGTTCCTATTTTTCAAAATAATAACTATAAAATCCAATTAATCAAAAACCATGAAGAAGAAAAACTCCTTGAAAAAATAGAGAGTCTTTCAAAAAAAATGGAAATGCCCGAAAAGGAATATCGGCAATTCTGGAAACGTTATCACTACAATTTGATCAAAAATAAGTTGATAAGGAAGATAAGAAAGGTCTTTCATGATTCCAACCTCAGCGGGAAGAGAAAAGTTTTCAAGATGGTGAAATTATCCCTTTTATTGGTCATCGAAGTATGTAAGAGAGCAATTTCTACCCGTCCGGAAAAGGTAAAACATTATGAATAATAATAATAAAAATCCATCGGCAGTACTTAATGTCAATATTGAACGGCTTCCCCCTCCTTCTGAAATAATTGAAACGAAGAATTTCAAATTATGCCTGTGGGGTTGGATGGGATTCAAAATCGATCTGCCGTTGATAAACGATTGGGATGCGGATGAGTTCCTGGTATATACCCTTGAACATTCCAGGGGCATTTTTTTTATTCTGGTTACGGATTACCTGGAAAAACGGTCAATATTTTTTACAGACCTTTATTCATGCAAAAAAATATTCTATTTCCGGAAGGATGGAAAAATCCATCTAACCGATTTCCTGTATAAATTTAAACCTCTTATGAACACCGGGAAGGAGCTTGACACGGTATCCACGGCACTTTTTTTAATGTATGGTTATATACCTTCAAACGATACACTGTATAAACCTGTAAAATCATTAAAACCGTTTACCTATTATGTATATAAAGACAATCAATTGGAGGAGCATGAGTATTATAAAATTGATTTTCCTGAAAAAGAATCATCCTATCCGGACGCTGTATACGGTATATTCGAATTGTTTGAGAAACGGTTCCTTGCTTTAACCGAACCCTTTAAAACGTTTTTTATCCCCCTGAGCGGCGGCAGGGACTCGCGGTTTTTATTGGCCTTAGCCCTGAAACATTTTAAAAAAAATAGGATTACAACATTTACCTTCGGTCAAAAAGGCACCTTTGATTTTGAAATCGGCAGGGGATTTTCAAAAAAGTACAACATCGACTCCATATGTTTGCCTTTTAACCAGGAAGATTACTTTGAAGAGTATGTATTACCGGGAACAAAATATAAAAACGGTTTAATTAATCATGCCATGAATGCCCCTTCAAAATTCTATGAAAAGGTTTTAAATCCCGATGATGACAGGTTAATTGTTTCCGGCTATATCGGGGATGCCGTATTGACCTGGTCGCATCAGCGAAAAATAATGTCGGACGAAAACAATTTCTCATACCCCGTCCCATACTATTTCAGCCTCAGTGATGTGGCGGACGTTTCTTTTCCCCGATACAAAGGGGAATGTTATTCAAGATTAAAAAATCTTATGGAGTGTTTATACGATGAAAAGAGAAACCTGGAAACAGAGAAGTGGCTCTACTATGTTCACGCCCCCTATTATACCAATCCCTGTATGTTCTCTGAAGAGAAATTTTATCACTTTGCTCTTCCCTTTATCGATACCGCTTTTTTTGAATATATAAAAAAGGTGCCGGTTCGGTATAAAGCAAGAACCACATTTTATGAAGATATTTTAAATGTGGACCATGACATTCACTATTTTTTCCATTATCCTTTAAAAACAGAAAGAGGATTTGGATATGGGAACAGCAGGATGACCAACCTGTCTTTTCGCTGCCTCTTTTATCTAAAGGCCCTGGTATATGGGGCAAGACCGATGAAAAATTACATTAACTTCGATAAAATCTATAAGGACAAATTCCTTGACGGGCAGATCGCATCTTTAAAACACTTTGAAGGGTTACATTATATTTTGAATAAAGAGAACCTGACAATCAAACAAAAAGTTCTTCTTTTTTCTTTGAAACTCAATTTGGAGACCTTTTTTAAGTAAAATGCACATCCTGTATCTCTCACTTCAACGAATTCCCGGTCGTGGGACTCACACGATAAATATAATGAATATGTGTGAGGCCTTTTCACAGCTGCCGGAAGTCAACGTAACCCTCCTGGTTAATCGAAACAACGATTTCAAATTGGAGCCCAATACCGATATATGGAATTTTTATAACGTAAAAAGCACTTTCGAAATAATATTTTTACCGCAGCTTTCCCGGATCATTGGAAAGATAACCCTCCTTAAAAAATTATTTACACTGTTTAACCTGGCATCGGCTCTTTTTAAAGAATTTAGAAACCGGCGAGAACCTTTTATTGTTTTTTCACGCCATCACAAGGTAGTGAAACTCATGAAGGTCATTCAAGGAATTGCAAAAAACCGGGCATACCGGGGTTATTTTTGCGAATTACACGATCTCTTTACCGGCCCAGTTTATTTAAAATCCTACGCGGGTTTGATCGTTATTTCGTCAGCCTTGAAGAAAGATCTGATCGATAAGGGGATAAAGGTCCCCGAAAACAGAATCCTGGTGGCCCAGGATGGTGTCGCTATACATCGATACGAAAACTTTCCTGAAAAAGATTCCATCTACTCTGAGTATGGATTGCCGCGGGGTAAAAAAATTATTGCTTATACCGGGCGGTTAGCAAAGGGAAAAGGGGTGGATATTTTAATACAGGCATTTGCCGGGCTGAAGAACCGCAAAGATCTGTTACTGTTGTTGGTGGGGCAAATATTCGACGATGAGTACCGGGAAATTGCAGTTGCTCACGGCCTTGAAAATATAATATTTACAGGCTTTGTTCCCCCTTCCCGGGTGAGAGCTTTCCAGTTAATTGCCGATATCCTGGTACTTCCGTCAAACCGGGAGCTTCCTTATTTTAAATATACGTCACCCATCAAATTATTCGAATATATGGCAGCGGGGAAACCCATCGCTGCTTCGGCATTGGATAGTATTTCTGAGATTATCAGGCATAAAGAAAACGGGATATTATTTAATCCCTCTGACCCGCAAAGTCTGGCAGATTCTATCCTGTATCTGCTGGACCACAAAGATTTCTCCGCTAAAATCGCAGCCCGGGCGAAAGCAGATGTCCTTGATTATACCTGGCTAAAACGAGCGGAGAATATTCATCGATTTATTCAACAGCATATAAATGAAGATACGAAGGATTGAAAGCTGTTTTCCTTGCATTTGCGGGGAATTTTCCCTTGCCGGAAGGTTAAAGGGACGCCAAAAGAGTACTGGTGTAGAGGTGTTTTTTTCCGCAGGCAACCTGGTCATTTACCGGCTGGGTGCCCCGGATATTTTTTTTAAGTATCGAGACCAGAAGAAAAGCACTTTTGTCCTGGTGCAGGGACAAATTTATGAGCCTTTTTACCTGGGACCCGGTATGGATAAGAAAAAAGAAACCCTGGTAATGCCTTATATCCTGGAACCGGATTTAAAAACATTGCAGGGGAGTTTCATTATTATCGATTATTCCGGCATGGGTATCGAAGAACCGAAGCTGGTCATTACTGTTGATAAGTACGGGATGCGTACCGTCTTCTACTATCAAAATAAGAAAGATAATACACTATATTTTGCTACCCATATCTCCGGCATAAAATTCTTGCTGGGGGAAAAAATGCCAACCCTTTCTTCCCCTTCGGTTATTCATTATTACCATTTCGGGTTTACGTCCTGTAGGGAAACGTTATTCCGGGATATTTTAAAAATACCCCCGGCATCGACTTTGACAATTTGTGGAGGAAAAGTAAGGCTAGATAAATACGTTAACCTGTCAGAATTGTATAATCCCGGGAAGTATCGTCGTATGAGTGAATTTGCCATTTGTACGGAGATAAACAGGAACCTGGAAACTTCGATTCAAAAGCGGGTTGGAGATAAAAAAACATTGGCTGTTGCCCTTAGTGGGGGAGTTGATTCCGGATTGATAGCCAAAAAAGCAAGAGAGATGGGCATAAGTGTTGCCGGTTATAACCTGGCATATGGGTTGGATGGGTTGGAATACGATGAGTCCAGCAGGGTGAACCGGTTGGCCGGGGATTTTGATATTGCACTCAGAAAAATCGCAATTAGCCCCAGGCAGCTAATTGAAAATATAGAACCGGCAAGTTCCATCACCAGTGAGCCTATTGCCTTTAATGACGCGGCCATGGCGATTCTTTTTGCTGAAGCTGCAAAGGATGGCCTGGATTCACTGTGGGACGGCGATGGTGTGGACCGTTTGTTTTTTGGCATGAACCGCCATATGCAGTATCATAAACTATTTAAGCTCTATAACCGTTTGAAACCATTGAAATTGGTCCCCCAGATTATGTCGATTATCAAACGAATAAAAGGATCGAAAATCAAGAAGCTAACTATCCTATTGAACAATTGGCTGGATGGCATACCTCCTTACCCTGAAAGAAAATTGGAAAAAAACAGGAAGTATGACCGGGATTTTGAACGGTATATCTTTGACCTGGGGATCAAACCTTCCAGGGATTCCTTTATAAAAACCTTTCCTGCTGATGATGTTCATGATATGATTCTTTATTTCACCTATCAATCCATTGGTATGTGCCCGGAGATATTTTTCCATTCGCCGTTGGAACTTCTGCAGTATTACGGCATGACACCTGTCTCGCCTTTTTGGACTGACAGTATGGTTTCCCTGGCCCTCAGTATTCCTTCTTATTTTAAAGTTAAAAAAGGCAAAACGAAATACATATTAAGAAAAGCCGCTTCAATAGGCCATAACCGGGATTACTGGATGCTGCGGAAAATTGGCCTGCAAAACAGTTACAATTTTATTAAAAACACCTCTCACGGACGGGAATGGCAGGAAGAATGGAATAAAGGTATAAAAGAGAGTCTGCTTTACGGTATCGTCAGCGATCATCTCCAGGGTGAACCCGTTGAAATCCCCCGTTTGCTAATGGCTTATATTTGGTTTTCAAAGAACAATGAATGATCCAGGATTAAAAGAGAAAGTTATATTTTTTGGGAAATTACCACCACCTTATATCGGCCCGGCTGTGGCAACACTGAGTCTTCTTAATTCATCTTTAAAAGATGAATTTGAGTTAATTCACCTGGATTTATCCGATCATCGCGATATAAATACCCTGGGTAAATTTGATTTCACAAATTTTTACCTGGTCTTTAAGCAGTATTTCAATTTAATCCGGTTGATTTTAAAACACAAACCCCGGCTTGTCTATATTCCTGTGGGGCAGACCACGGTGAGTTACTGCAGGGATTCCATTTGTATTCTTATATCCAGGTTGTTTGGTTGTAAAGTTATTTGTCACTTACGAGGGGGTAATTTTAAGAATTGGTATGATTCTGCTGGTCGGCTGACTAAGTGGTGGGTGCGGTATGTTCACCGGAAAGTGAGTGCACAAATCGTACTGGGCAGTAACCTAACTCATCTATTTAATTGGCTTATTCCCGATGAGAGGATATTTGTAGTGCCCAATGGCGGTAATTATACATTCCCGCCCGTAACAAAAAGTGAAAATAATATTAGAGTATTGTTTTTAGGGAATTTTATCGGCAGCAAGGGTGTGTTGGACGTGCTGAAAGCCGCAGTAATTATCGACCAAAGTCAAAAGATAAAAAACACGAACATTAAATTTCTTTTTGCCGGATATTGGCGGGACACAAAAACCCGGATGGAATTTGAAAAAATTATGAAAGAAAGACCGGACCTCCCGGTAGAGGTCATCGGGCCGGTAAAAGGTGATGAAAAGTTGAAACTGCTGGCATCTTCCGACATCTTTGTTTTTCCTACTTTTTATCCCAACGAGGGACACCCCTGGGTGATTGTTGAGGCAATGGCTGCCGGTTTGCCCATTATTTCTACTGATCATGGGGCAATCGTCGAGTCGGTGATAGATGGAAGAAACGGTTTTATCGTGGAACCTAAAAATCCGGGACAGATTGCAGAAAAAATAAAATTCTTAATAAAAAAAGCGGAAATCAGGAACAAAATGGGAAGGCAAAGCCTGGAAATGTACCGGGAAAATTTTACTGAAAACCTGATGGTTCAGCGAATGCAGGAGATTTTTAAAAAGGTGCTGGGTGCTGAGGGGAAGTTAAAATGAAATTTAAGGAATTGGTAAAATTTCTTGTGTGGGAGTTGGTTAGTGCTCCTTTATTGAAGTTGAAAAAGAAAAGGATTTATTCTTTTGAACCTGGTTTTAAAGGTTTAAATCTCGGCTGTGGTTTTGAGAATATCCCAGGTTGGATAGGAATTGAGGGTGGGGTGGCCTATGTTATCACCAGGAAATTACCAAAACCACTGGTAAAGTTAATATATAAAAAATTTAACATGTCGGTAAAATATTCTTTTGCTGAATATTATTCAAAGTTGAAGTCCATGAAAATTATTCATCATAATTTGCTTTACGGCATTCCCTTTGCCGATGATTCGGTCCCAAATATTTTCTCATCTCATTTTGTCGAGCATCTTTCTAAGGAAGAGGGTGAATTCCTGTTAAGGGAAAGTTATCGTGTGTTATGTTCCCAAGGAATAATTCGTATTTGCATTCCCTCTCTGGACGAAGTTGTCCGGGAGATGAAAGAAGCAATTGTTGATTATGATTCCGGCGGGATCGAAAAAATACAGAAGTTTGTGACTGCAGGTTTTGGGGCCACAGGAAGGGCTGGATATATGGCTTCTTTTCAACATTATTTTCATCATCATCGCAGGATGTATAATTTCAGGGAATTGAGAGCAGTGCTGGGAAAAGTGGGTTTTAAAGAAATAAAAGAAAGGGAATATAAAAAAGGAAATATCCCGGATGTGGAGTTATTGGACACCAGGCCGGGCTTATTTGTGGAAGCGGTAAAATAGAATCGATTAGAGAAAATAGATTTAGCATCGCAAGATAAATCTGCCGTCCAAGACAAAAGTGATGCGGAGCTTTTTAAAAAGAGATCTTTTAAAAACAAGGAAAACACATGGACCAATTAACCCAGGACTTAAAAAAGGGAAACATGCAAATACTGGAAGTGCCTTTTCCTGCGTTGGGAAAAGGGCAGGTGTTAGTGAGGAATTTTTATTCCGTCATCAGTGCGGGAACAGAAGCAAAAACTGTTTCTGACGCCCGCAAAGGCTATATCGCCAAAGCCAGGGCCAGGCAGAAGGAAGTGAAACAAGTTATCGAACTGGTTAAAACCACGGGCTTAGCCGAAACTTATAAACTGGTGATGACTAAGCTGGAAGCACCGTCTGCATTGGGCTACAGTTCAGCTGGAGAAGTTATCGGCATAGGGGAAGGGGTTACACAATTCAAAGTCGGTGACAGGGCGGCCTGCGGCGGAACCAGTGCGGTTCATGCAGATGTGGTATCCGTGCCTGAAAATCTTTGCACAAAAGTCCCGGAGGGCGTGGAATTAAAACATGCTGCCTTCTCAGCGATCGCAGCCATTGCCGTGCAGGGGATACGGCAGGCGGATTTGCAGTTAGGGGAAAGCTGTGTAGTGATCGGCCTTGGACTCATCGGGCAGATCACGATTCAATTGCTAAAGGCAGCCGGGATAACTTCTATCGGCATCGATATCAAAGAGGAACAGGTACAATTGGCCCGAGAAAACGGAGCTGAATTTGCCTTTAACAGGAACAGGGAAGATATCGAAAATGTGATTCTTCATCATACCCATGGATACGGTGCGGATGCAGTGATTATAACGGCCTCCTCTTCTTCCACCGACCCGATGGAACTGGCAGGCGCCCTGTGTCGGCAAAAGGGCAAGGTAGTCATCGTGGGTGGTGTGCCTACAGGATTCAGCCGGACCAATTACTACAAGAAAGAACTGGACGTAAGAATGTCCTGTTCGTACGGCCCTGGCCGCTATGACCCCCAATACGAAGAACATGGACACGATTATCCCATCGGTTACGTACGCTGGACAGAAAACCGCAACATGCAAGCCTATATCGATCTATTAGCAAAAAATAAATTGAACATGGACGCATTGATTTCTCACGTATTTGATCTTACCGATGCTCCTGATGCTTACCGGATGATCCTGGAACGGTCAGAACCCTTCTGCGGTATTCTCATCCGCTATGATATTGAAAAAGAATTAAAATCAAAAGTAATACTTAAAGAAAAATCCTTTCCCGCAGCAGAACCCAATGTGGGGCTGATCGGTGCCGGTTCCTTTGCGAAAAATGTGCTTTTGCCGGGAATGAAAGGATTATGTAACCTGGTAGGAGTAGCTGCAGCCCATGGAAACAATGCCAGGTATGCAGCCGATAAATACGGATTTAATTATTGCACCGACAAAGCAGATGAAATCATCGAAGATGAAAACATCAATACGGTCTTTATTGCCACCCGGCATAATTTGCATGTAGAGTTTGTCATCAAAGCATTAAAAAAAGGAAAAAACGTCTTCGTGGAAAAACCCCTGGCCTTAACCCCGGACGAACTGGAAGAAATTCATGGCGTTTATCAATCAATAGCAAAGCCCGGTAACTTAACGCCGCGTCTAATGGTGGGCTTTAACCGCCGGTTTTCACCCCATATGTTAAAAGTTAAATCCCTATTCCTGCCCCAGCAACCCAAAGCCATGAATTTCAGGGTCAATGCCGGATCGCTTCCAAAGGACCACTGGGTACATGACCCCGAAATCGGCGGCGGCCGGATCATTGGAGAAGTTTGTCATTTTATCGATCTCGCCGTGTATATTGCCGGCTCAAAGATTACCTCAATTTATGCTGATACCCTTAAAGAACCGGGTAACCTGATGGATACCCTGGTAATTAATCTCGCTTTTGAAAATGGCAGCATTGCCAGTATCTCCTATTTCTCCAATGGCAGCAAAAGAGTGGCCAAGGAATATTTTGAAATATATTGTAATGGACAGACCGTCATTATCCATGATTTTAAAACCATGGAAATCTATGGAAAATCACTCTCCAGGATGAAATTGAGAACACAGGACAAGGGACATAAAGAGGAATTGGTACGATTTTTCCACAGCATAAAGAACGGGACACCCTCTCCCATTCCTTACGAAGAAATGTACAGCACAACCCTGACAACGTTTAAGATATTGGAGTCTATAAAACAAGGCCAGGTCCTCTCTGCCTCTTAATTCTTAATATATGAACCACCTTTTTTATTTGATTAAAGAGTTAACAGGAGATAATTGGAAACGGTTGAAGTATACATTTTTGCCTTTTCCCATCAAAGTAAAAGATGATTATATTCATCTTGAACGTGTCATGCAGTGGTTGAAAGCAGCCTATGAAACCAGCCAGGGCGGAGTCAGCAGCCATTACAGCCTCTTGAAAGGAAAATGGCTGAATCCCTTCCCCGAAACCACCGGCTATATCATCCCCACTTTCTTCGATTACTCTAATCCCACCAGGGATCGATATTATCGTGATGCAGCCATTCAAATGACCGATTGGTTATGCAGCGTCCAACTGGATAACGGCGCCTGCATGCAAGGTTCTTATGATTCCCAAAAAGGTAAAAATAAACCCCTTATCTTCAACACCGGCCAGAATATTTTCGGTTTTCTAAGAACCTACCGGGAAACCAAAGAAAAAAAATACCTGGACTGTGCCGTTAAAGCCGGGGATTTTTTAACAGTAAACATCGATGAAGAAGGTGTATGGAATCGCTATTTGCATTATAATATTCCCCACACTTATAATTCCAGGACCTCCTGGGCCTTATTGGAATTACATTCCATAACCGGTGATGAAAAGTATGAGAAGGTTGCAGCAGCCAATCTTGATTGGGTCATTCAACAGCAGCATGAAAACGGGTGGTTTGAACATGCCAATTTCAAACCCAACGAATATCCCAATACCCACGGCATTGCCTACACCCTGCGCGGTCTGCTGGAATCCTATTTCATCACCAAAAAACAAGCCTATCTCGACGCAGTGACCCTGACTTCGGAAAGCCTGCTTAAAAAAATTGAAACCGGTCATCCGCTGTATACCTTCTGGGACCGGAATTGGCAAAACCACGGCAAATATTTCCCCTTCTTAAAAGGAAGATATATTTGTTTAACAGGAAATATCCAGTTGTCCATCATATGGATGAAACTCTTTTTAAAAATAGGCGATAAGAGATTTTTAGCAGCAGCCAATAGACTTATCGATGAAGTTAAAGCCCGGCAAAATCTCACCTGCAAAAACCCCGGCATAAGAGGAGGTATCAAAGGGGCATTTCCCATTATTGGCAGTTATTCTTTCTTAAAATACCCCAATTGGGCCGCTAAATTTTTCGCCGATGCTTTGATGATAAGAATTCATGCCTCCGGCGGGTCAGAACCTTTTTGAAAAAAGGTTCCGACACCTCCAAAAACTTTTTATTAAAGTTAATCAAAAGTTTTTGCGGGGGTCCAGGGGGCAGTTTTTTCAAAAAGAGCCCCCTGGTCGCCGAAGGCAAAATAAAAAAATGGAAAATATAATACACGTTTTTGACAACTTGCACCGATACTTAGTCAGAAACGACTTTGCCGGGTATGAGTATGACGATCTTTTAGCATCTCCTTTTGTCAATTTTCTTACCTTTAATTCTCTATACCTGAAAATTGCAGCAGTACAAATTGCCAAACGGTCATTCTTCAATTTAAGAGGTATCCTGGGAGTTAAGAAACTGAAAAGCACCAAAGCCTTTGGTTTTATGGTAAAAGGTTATCTTTATCATTATCTTGCCACAGGCGAGGATAAATACCTGGAGTTTGTCGAATCTGCCCTCTCCTGGTTAATGCAGAACAAGTCCACCGGTTATTCCGGTTTCTGTTGGGGTAATGATTTTGATTTTGCCAGCCGCGCCGGTATTTTTCCCAAAGGACTTCCCACTATCGTCTGGACCTCCCATATCCAGGAAGCCTTTGATCTTGCCTATGATGTCTTGAAAAATGATAAATATAAAGAAGTGGTAATGAGTACGGCAAATTTTATCGAAAATGATTTGCAAAGAATCAAAGACTCAACCGGGATTTGTTTTGCCTATGCCCCGGGAATCGTTAAACCGGTCCACAACTCAAATTTACTGGGTGCAACGGCTTTACTACGGGCATGGAAATATACCAAAAACGAAAAACACCTGGAACTGGCAAAACAATCCATTAATTGGTCGGTATCCCGGAGAAACAACAACGGCAGTTGGTTTTACGGCCATGAAAATATGCTCCATTGGATCGATAATTACCATACCGCCTATAACCTGGACTCCCTGTGCAAAGCGTATGAAATCGCCGGCAAAGACCTGGTAAACCCGGAAATCATAAAAAAAACCTATCATTACTGGAAATCCCACTTGTTCACCCAAGATTTTAAACCGAAATTTTACCATAACCGGTTGTATCCTCTGGATATCCAGGCAGCAGCACAAGCCATTGAAAGTTTCTCCCGGTATTCGCAATATGAACCCGAAGCCCTCGGCAGTGCCCAAAAAGTGGCTGATTGGACAATAAACCATATGTTAAAAAAGAACGGCAGCTTCAGATATCGCATCTATAAATACTGGAAAAACAACCTGGAACCGATACACTGGGGACAGGCAGCAATGCTCTCTGCCCTGGGTTATTTATTATTCTACACCTATTCCAAAACGAACTCAAAGGAGTATACCAATGGCTAATCCCCATGAGGAATTAATGGCGTTACTCAGGAGTCCAGTGGACTTACAGCCGTTGAAACCGGTATCGGACACGGAACTTCAGTCTCCGGACGGCAAAAAATTCCCCATTATTGACGGGGTCATTTGTTTATTAAAGGAAGAAGAAAGAGGCAAAGACCTCGGCGATGACAGGTTTTACGAAGAAAATCCCTTCGGCTTAAGAGACTGGTCAAACCCGGAAGAAGTGGAAACCGGCGTTGAAGAGGATATGAAACAAATTCTCAACGATATGCCTGAAGATGCAAAAATCGCGGATATCGGCGCAGGAACCGGGAGAATTTCCAATTACCTCAGCATGAAAGGCTTTACCCATGTGGTAAGCGTCGATTACAGCCTGGCCTCCATAAAAATGGTAAAACAAAATAGTAACAATCTCTGCATATGGGGAAACAATTTATCTCTGCCCCTGCAATCGGATTCGTTTGATTTTGTTATCTCCACCGGTGTGATTCACCATACCCCTGCCCCACAGCAGGCCCTCTCCGAATGCGCCCGCATCGTTAAACCCGGCGGCAAATTCTATTTAAGACTGCGCAATATCCACAGCCCTTACGGATACCTGTTTAAAACCTATGGTGCCCTATTAAGATTTTTTGAAGCTCGAAAATCCCTGCGGTTTTTATCCGACTTATTGGGATTTAAAGTCTATAAACTTACCCGCAAAATATTCTATTCCCATCTGCCCAAAAGGGAAGATAACGTGCTTAGAGGAAAATATGAAAACCTCTTTATAAAGGACTTGATAACTTTTTTTAATACCCGGCAAGTAAAACAAATGCTCAGAGAAAACAACCTAGAAATTATTTACGGCCGGAAGGTTGGATTTACCCACCGGCAGCATTTCTATGTTACCAGGAAACAGTAAATTAACCATGAAGATTCTAGTATATATGGGGCATCCGGCCCATTTTCATCTTTTGAAAAACCCGGTCAGGGAACTGGAAAAAAAAGGACACCGGGTTATTGTCCTGATCCAGAAAAAAGATATCCTGGAAGACCTTCTGCGCGGTTCGGGTTTTACTTATAGAAATATATTGGCCGGCGGCAGGAAAGATACGAAATTAGGGCTGGCTATAGGTATGATCAAACGGGATACCAGGCTGCTGCGCCTTTGCTTGAAGGAAAAACCAAAACCGGACATTATGATAGGCACATCAATAGAATTACCCCACATAGGGAAACTGTTAAGAATTCCCACTATTAACCTCAATGAAGACGACTGCCAGGCAGTTCCTCTTTACTGCAAATTATCTTATCCTTTATCCAGTGTTATACTGGTACCCAAAAGCTGCGATACCGGAAAGTGGGAGAAAAAAACAATTCATTATGACGGTTACCATGAACTGGCATACCTTCATCCCCATGTATTTCAACCGCAAAAGGAAGTTGTAGAAAAACAGCTTTCCCCGGAAGGGGCTTATTTTATTCTTCGCTTTGCCAAACTAACCGCCCACCATGATGCGGGCAAGACCGGTATAACCACGGAAATAGCCAGAGAAATTATCAAACGCCTGACTCCCCACGGCCGGGTATTTATTACTTCCCAGCGGGTACTGGAACCGGAATTCGAACCGTACCGGATTCCATTAAACCCGGTGGATATGCATCACGCCCTGTACTATGCCGGTATGTACCTGGGAGACAGTCAGACCATGACAGCAGAAGCAGCTGTTTTAGGAACACCGGCGCTGCGGTTTAACGATTTTGTCGGCAAGCTGGGGTATCTTGAAGAACTGGAACATAAATACGGTTTGACCTACGGCATTAAAACCTCCCAACCGGAAAGGTTGTTTGAAAAGATAGATGAACTATTAAAAATAAAAGACAGGAAACAGGTATGGCAGCAGCGGAGGCAGAAGATGCTCGAAGATAAAATCGATGTCACGGCATTTTTGGTATGGTTTATTGAAAACTACCCGAAAAGTGCGGAGGAAATAAAAAGCTTTTGCGGGGGGTCCAGGGGGGCGGTTTTCTCGAAAAGAGCCCCCCTGGCCGCCGGAGGCAAAAAAACAAACATGAACAATAAAAAAATCATCCTTGTTGCTGGGGCGCGGCCTAATTTTATGAAAATTGCACCGCTGCTTCATGAAATGAAAAACCACCCTGGAATTGAACCGGTATTGGTCCATACGGGTCAGCACTATGATGAAAACATGTCGGAGAGGTTTTTTAGGGAATTGGAAATCCTTGAGCCTGGTATTAATCTTGGAGTGGGTTCGGATTCGCATGCGGTACAAACCGCGCGGATCATGGAAGAATTTGAAAAAGTATGCCTGGAAGAGAAACCTGACGCCGTCCTGGTGGTAGGGGATGTGAATTCTACTGCTGCCTGTACCCTGGTGGCCTCTAAGCTCCGTATTATTACCATCCATTACGAAGCCGGGCTGCGCAGCCGCGATAAATCCATGCCTGAAGAAATCAACCGCTTAGTCACCGACGCCATCTCCGACCTTTTTTTTACCACTTCGAAAGATGCCAGTGAAAACCTGATCAAAGAAGGACATCCAAAAGAAAATATCTTCATGAAAGGTAATCTCATGATCGATACCCTGGTACGGAACCTTGAGAAGGCTGAGTCCATTGACATGATATTTGAAACTAAAGCAGCCAGTCATGAAAAAATCCGGTTGGGGGAGGATTTTATACCGGGTCAGTATGGAGTGCTGACCTTTCACCGGCCCACCAATGTGGACCAAAAGGAAGACCTGGAAAAATTGGGAGACATATGGACAGAGGTATCAGAGAAAATACCGCTGGTATTTCCTGTTCATCCCCGCACCTGGAAGAATATCCTGGCCTTTGGTCTTGATAAAAGGATGCGGTCTTACCCCCGTCTTTTTCTTATCGAGCCGGTGGGGTATCTCCACTTTATCCGCTTGATGAGATATGCGAAATTTGTATTAACGGACTCCGGCGGTATCCAGGAGGAAACCACGTATTTGCATATTCCCTGTCTTACTATCAGGCCCAGCACGGAACGGCCGGTGACCGTATGGGAAGGCAGTAACAAATTGATCAAGGTAGATGATATTATGGCTGAACTAGACCTGATCTTACAAGGAAAAGGCAAAACCGGGAAAGTTCCGCGGTTCTGGGATGGTCGAAGTGCCGGACGCATCGTCGAGGTATTGCTAGAGGAGCTAGTGGACATATGACGTAATTTTTTTCGGTATTGAACATAAATGCAAGTTATAATATAATAAATACGGGAACTCGAAAAACCTGGGCTGATGCAATCATACAGATGAGACAACCTGTGTCTGAGACAGGGTGTGTCTTATTTGATATAAGGTGAGAAGTTGAGAAACCACAGATTTCACAGATTTCACAGATTAATTTAAAAAATCTGTGTAATCAGTGTAATCTGTGGTTCCTTTCATTAATAAATTGTTGACAAAGCGATAAAATGAAATTATAATACGACGAGGAGGTAAACAAATATATGAAGATAGAGGTATTGGCTTTAAATTAGAGGTTAAGAATGGCGTTAAATGAAAAAATTATGAGAAAAATTGCCTCTGATACAGGTATTAGTATAGAAGAACTGACTACAGCAGGAATAATTGCATTACTTAGAGAGAGAAGAAGAAAGATTATGTTAGAACGGTTGGATATTCTTGATAGATACAACATAACTTCCTCAGTACAACTTGAGAATAATATAAAAGAGGGTGATATAGCTGAACATCCCACATGGGAAGACCTGATATTGCTTGAAAACCTGGAGGAAGCAATTAATCTTATCGATGAAGATATTAACATTATACAAGAAGCTGCTTAATATAGCAGTATCCTTCTAATTTTCATATATTCTCATCTGGAGGAGAAATTAAATGATTGATGTCTTAGAAAGAAAACATGCCATATTAAGAAGTTGAGAAAGTGAGAATAAAGATAATGCATGGCTGCAGGGTGCATGAGGATATAGGGGCATGAACACAGCGCATAAATACAACAAGTTAAAGATTTTCCTTGATTTCCTTCTGCTCATTGCTGCCTTTGCAGCAGCATACTTTATAAAAAGAGGGCATCTTAATGTTGAAGGTATCTATATCAGGTTTCTACCCCTTTACTTCTTTTGCTGGTTGATCTCAAGCCTTTTAACAGGTAAACTGAAGAACCCCGTAAATAACGAAGAAAGCGGTTATATGACGCGGCTGGAACCTTTTTTCTCCTCTGCCCTGCTCCTGGTGGGTTTGTTATCGCTTTTTATATACGGCTTAAACTGGTACACCCTCTCACGATTCATCGTGTTCGGTTCCCTGGGAATCTACTTGCTCCTCGAAGTCCTGGTATTATCCGGCAACTTTTTATCCCTGTTCAGGCCCAGGTCCGGGAGTCAACCCGCAAAAAAAAGATTTTCTGTTACCTTTTTTTTACTGGACTCGTTGCTCATAACCGCGAGTTTTTTTGTTGTCCATTTTGTGAAAATGGACACCTTTAAACTGCAAGAAAATTACCAGGAAACCCTGCTGTTAATCTATTTTTTGTGGATCTTTACCAGCATGATCGTTCACAGGTTCCAGGTGCCTGCTGAAAAAAACTATTTTAAGATGATATATCCTTTCCTGAAATCGAATTTTATTGTACTCTCCATTGCTTCACTTTTTATATTCGGTTTCAGGACCGGTTTTTCACGACTCCTGGTGTTCGGCTCCATCGGGGTCTATGCCTGCATCGAGATACTGGTTATATCGATACATTACCTGTACGAGCTCCGCAAGAAAATCGATATACCGGATATAAAATTTTTCGAAGTTCCCGAGTTTTCCCTGCATGGCGACCAGGTGGTAGAAGAGGTGGTGGAAAAGGAAAAAGAAGAATACAAAAAAATTTCCATCAAGAAAGAAAACTTTTACTCCACCATTGTGCGGGAAAAATTGAAAAATACGTACTTAACAAAATTTCCCCGGGTATTTACCTTTATTGACCAGACGGTGGACCTGGATACAATCGATATATTAAAAGCAGAAGTGATCGATACCGGGAACCCTTATAATGTCGAGATTTTACCCGATCAATCATTGGAATTTTTTATGAATCTGCATACCTTGAATAATTACCGCCGGGTGAATCGCTACCTGATCGAAGTCAACCGCAAAATCAAACACCAGGGTATTTTTGCGGGAAAATTCGAACCCTGTGAAAAACGGCATGTCTATTTTTTGAAGAATTATCCCCGTCTGCTGGCTAACGTCCTTTATTTCTTCGATTTTACCTGGAAGCGTGTGTTTCCCAAATTACCCCTGTTGAAAAGAATCTACTTTGTAATGACCAGGGGTAAGGACCGTGTGTTTTCCATGGCAGAAGCCCTGGGCCGTTTATACTTCTGCGGGTTTGAAATCGTTTCCCTGGAGATTGTCGATAACCTGGTCTATTTTATCGCACAAAAAATAAAAGAACCTGAAAATGACACCAATCCCTCCTATGGACTCCTGTTTAAACAAAAGCGCCTGGGAAAAAACCGTAAAATCATTCATATTTACAAAATTCGCACCATGCACCCCTATTCCGAATACATTCACCAGTATATTTATATGAGAAATAAACTGGATGAAAAAGGAAAAATCAAGGATGATTTTCGCATCACCGCCTGGGGAAAGGTGTTTAGAAAACTATTTATCGATGAAATCCCCATGGTCTTCAACTGGATGAAAGGGGATCTTAAACTGGTGGGGGTAAGACCATTAAGCGAAACCTTTTTTAATACCTACCCTGAAGACTTACAAAATGAGCGAATCCGGTATAAACCCGGGCTGATTCCACCCTACTATGCGGATATGCCCAACAGTATAGATGAGGTATTGACATCTGAACGCCAATACTTAAAAAGGTATGCAAAACACCCAATACGAACTAATTTTGCCTATTTTTTCAAAGCAATAAAGAATATTTTGTTCCATCATGCCAGAAGCTCATAGAAGACAGATATAGGAACTAAACCCATGGAAAGAAATAGTACACAAAATAATAGGCTGATCGATCTGCATGCTCACATTGTTCCCGGTGTGGATGACGGAGCGAAATCCTATGCAGAGTCATTAAAAATGCTTCAAATAGCAGAATCCGACGGAATTGGCACCATTGTAGCTGCCCCACACGTGTTCAGCGCCCATAACCGGATAAAAGACATTGAAAAAATCATCGCCAGGACCCGGGAATTCCTGGAACGGTTAAACCGCTGCCCGTTAAATTTACAGGTACTGCAGGGGGCTGAAGTTTTTTTCACCACCGATGTAATGGCATATTTAAAACAATACGGCGAATTCCTGGCTTTAAACAGCGGCTCTTATTTTCTCCTGGAATTTCCCTTTGAATTTATCTTCCCGGGTACATGGGATTTTATATTTAATATCCTCACCGAGGGCTGGATACCCATTATCGTTCACCCGGAAAGAAACAAGGTCATTCAACGAAATCCCGGGATTCTCTACGATTGGGTTAAAACCGGTGCGATGATCCAGCTTAACGCCGGAAGTTTAAAAGGAACGTTTGGAGAAGAAGCCCGGGCAACTTCCTTTCATCTGCTCCATCATAACCTGGTTCATGTTATCGCTTCCGATGCCCATTCGCCCGATCTCCGGGCACCGGAGCTCTCTTTTGTCCAAGAGGCATTAGAGAATCAGGGGATTGAAATTGCCCACCTGCTGCTTTACAGTATTCCCCGATTGATCCTGGATGATAAAGCCATTTCCGATATCGGCGAACCCCGGGACCCCAGGAAAAAACGCAAAATTTTCGATTTTCTAAAAGGAATGTTCAGGTGACTAAACCGTTAAGGTAAGAGGTGAAAAATTAAAAACAATAAATGACGGTATTGACTTTTTTCCGAATATATGTATTATTGATAGGTAAATCCAGGTAAGAATAGTATCCGATCATGAATAAAAGGAGAACAACGTTTTTTCCGTTTTTGGGCCTGATGTGTATTGGCTGGCTCCTCTTATATCCGGCGGTTGATCCCTTTTACCTCAAGGCACTCCAGGATGGTAAAACCGCTTACCATAAGGGCCAGTATGAACAGGCCATCAACGATCTTAAAATCGCCGAGTTCGGGCTTTTACAGGAAAAAGAGCACCTTGCCCAACTTTACCTCTATTATGCCCTTTCCTGTTACAAACTGGGAAGAATTAAGGAATCCCGCAAAATTTTAAATACACTCAAAACAGAACTCAATATTAAAGATCTGGATAACATAACCACCCCCACTCCAATCGAAAATGATGTAAAGTTAATGCTGGCAGTACTGAAAAATTACGATAATCAATCAAATAGAAACGGAATTAAAAACCTGGCATTGATCAAGAGCTTTGAAATCGGATTTCAAAGCGCCCGGGAGCATTTAAAAAATAACAATCTCACCGGTGTTGAAAAAGAGATTAAAGCATTAATGCGGATTGATAAAAAAGATATCCGTATACCATTTCTGAAAGGAGTTGCCGCCTTTAAGAAAAAAAAATATAAAAAATGCATCGGATACTTAGAGAAAGTAACCAAATCAATTGAGCCGGCATTCAAGGATGAGGTATTTTATTATCTGAGCCTCTCTTTTCATTTCAAAAAAAATACTCAGCAAGTTGACTTCTACTATCAAATGATTCATGATAAAACCCTCCGGGAAAAGCTGGATAACATCATTCAAAAGAAATACGAAAAACCAAAAAAACAACCTCCTCCATCTCCAACTCTATCTCCAGAGCGTATACCGCCAAAACCCGGGACAAAAGAAAATAGCTTTGACTTCATATTCCAGGAAACGTTAAAAGAGATAAAAGAAAATGAATACAAGGGGGTAATAAACAAAAGGGTTGAACAAAACCTGAAAAAACTAAGTGAAATCAATAAAAAGGAAGCAAGACTCTTCTATCTCAAAGGGCTGGCAGCTTTCAAAGCAAATAAATACCAGGAATGCATCAAAACACTGAACATCGCTGAAAAAACCATCTCCCCAACATTTCGAAACGATGTCTATTATTACCAAACCCTTTCCAACTATTTTGTGAAAAATTACAGCCAGGCGTTGGCTTTTTATCACAAAATAGATATAAGGGAAGATCAGAAGAAACTCGATTTTATCATCCAAAAGGTGATGGAAGAACGAAAAAGTTCCACTCAGCAAATCTCAAGGAGCTTTTCCCTTAAAAGCCTGAAAAAACTAATGCGAAAATTTCCCGGAGATCAGTCACTGTGTACCGATATTCTTAATTCAGCCATTGAGATGCATAAAACCGGCCCGGATTCTATCAACAATATGATCATTATGATCAATCAATGCTTAAAGAAACCAGGTGCTTACAATGCAGAGTTTATTCAAACAGCGGTCAGCTATTTAGAAAAGAAACGAAAAATCAAATCAGCGATAACGGTCATCGAAAAATCGAAATTTACTAAACGCCTGGAACCCGGGCATATTGACATCTATTATAAATTGGGTCAGTTGTATTTAGAGAATCGTGATCTAAAAAAAGCCTTGAAACAAATGAAACGAGTGAAAAATATGCGAAATGATTATAAGAAAGTCGATTATATGATTCTCAAAATAAAATATTTAATCAAAAATAAAACGAGAAGGCAGCCATGAGTTTGAAAACGTTAGCTGGCATAATACGTTAACCACCGCTATGAACAAAAAAAAAATAAAATGGCTGATTTTTGTCTGGCTTTGGGGAATGGTCCTCGTTAATGCCGAGGATTTCTTTAAGGTCAAAGAACGGATCATCCGGGAAGCCTGGTTTAAAACATTCTCCTTGTATTTTTCCCCGAAACTTTCTATCACCGATCTCGGTTATACCTCCAACATCTATTCCTACCAGGACATCGAGGAACCGGATTGGACAGCAGATGTAGGTATTAACCTTAGTACCGCAGCCATCCTGAAAGACCGTTTTATTTTAACGATCGATGAATTCCCCTACTATTCCTTTTACCTTAAAAACAAAAATGAAGAGGCATTCAATAATTTATTTCAATTTGCTGTCTACACCCACCTGGGACGGTTTAATTTAAATTATAAGTTAAATCTAAACTATATCCGCGAGCGTCCCAACAGTGAGTTCGGCGTCAGGACGCGGCTTAACGAACAAAACCAGGTGCTTTCTATCGATTACGGCAAGCATGACCGTTTTTTCATCAATCTTTATGCTGCCCGGAATCAAAGGGAATATACGGATGAACAGTACCTGCAAAATTACGATCTATCTCATCTGGATCGGGAAGATACCCTCCTGGGCATCACTCTGAACAAACGTATTTTTTCCCGGACCAGGCTTTGGTTAAATTACGAATATTACGTTTATCGTTTTTTGCATGCTTCCGAAAAAGACGGTATTGGTGGGAAGCTCTCATTGGGAGTTGATTTTCCCGAAATCAGCAGGATCAAGGGATCGCTGCGCTTCGGCTGGAAATCATTTTTCCCGAAAAACCCCGATTTTAATGATTTTTTAAAACCCTTTGGCTCCGGTACCCTCAGCATGCAAATGCTTAGACGCTTTAAATTTCACTTTAATTACCTGGTAGACAATTTTTTCTCCTTCTGGAATCCGAATCAATATTTTGATGAACGCTCATTTAGCGTTGGTATTGAGTTTTACTTCAACAGCAGGATAAAAGTTGGTTACGACCACCGCTGGGGAAACCTTTCTTTTAAAAGTCTGCTGGATGGCAGTGTGAGCCGCACAGATGATTTTTACCGTTCCAGCTTTTCCCTGGCCTTTCGCATCTTTAAAAAAATGGGGATTGTTCTGGATTATACCATTTACCATGCCGACTCCACTCAACTGGATTTTAAGCGGCGTTATAATTTTATTGGAGGTAAGATTACCCATGAATTTTAAACGCTTTTTTTCAGCTTTCTTTGTAATCGCGTTCGTATTCGTATTCGCTGGTTTGACGCTAGCCGTTACTCAAAAAAGCACGGACCCGGTTTATTCTTATGCTGTCGGCCCCAAAGACCTTTTGACTATAAGTGTATTCGAGGTCCCCGAATTAAACATCACTGTCAGGGTATCTGAAGATGGCAGCATTACCATCCCACTCTTGGGGAAAATCAAGGTAGAGGGATTGACCCGTTCGGAGCTGGAGCGTAGACTGGCAAATTTACTGGAAAAGAACTACTTAAAAAATGCCCAGGTCACAATCTTTATCAAAGAGTACCAGAGCAAACGGGTCTCAGTTATCGGGGCGGTGAAAAATCCCGGCAATTACGAATTGATCGGTAAACAAACCCTGCTGCAGATGCTTTCCTTAGCCGGGGGTTTAACCAGGGAAGCCGAAGCTGCGGAGCATATCATCGTCATCCGCCAGTACCCCGATGGGAAAAGCAAATCATTGAAAATCGAACTGGAAGATCTAATGCTCAAAGGCAATCCCAAACTAAACATACCGGTAAATCCCGGGGATATCATCAATGTACCTGTGATGCGCTTTACCGATATCTATGTTTTTGGCCAGGTCACCAAACCCGGTCATATCAGAATGAAAAAAAACTCACACTTGACCTTACTTCGTGCCATTGCCAAGGCGGGTGGATTTACAGACAGGGCACGTAAATCAGGCATTATTATCAAACGTATGGTAAACAACAAGGAAATAAAGATCAAAGTCAATGTAAAAAAAATCCTCAGGGGTAAAAAGCCGGATATCATTTTAAAACCCAATGATGTCGTATTTGTCCCTGAAAGTATATTATAAAAGTCTAAAAAATAAGACCCAAAATGAGGTGGATGAATTATGAATATTTAACAACAATAATGGAGGGAATAAAATGAAGATTTTACACGCTTTGCAAAAGCTCTGGGAACATATCATAACGTTGGCATACATCCTTCAACCTGCACTATTCAGCATTATTGTGTTGATCCTGGGTTTTGTTATCCTGGTGGTTATACCCCAGGGCAGTGATGCTGTACTGGAACTATCCGCTCCCAGCCCCTTTTTCCTGAAGCAAATCTGTTTCGGGCTTGCCGCCCTGTTCTGGGCCGTGCAAATCTGGTATTGGGCAAAAATTCTCTATATTTTAAGAGAACATAAGTTCAGGAAGCGCAAGTGGTACCTGTGTGCCATGAAAATGGTACCCAGGAGCCTGGCCATCATGGCTTTCCTGGTGGTGGACTATGCCTTATTCAATATGGCACCTTTTGCAAAAAAATATGCCAATAACTACACGCTTTATTGGATGGGGGCAATATTTGTTTTATTGACCGTGCTTGTTTACCTTTTCCTTCACCACAGGGTAAGAATATTCCACCTCCACAAGTTGACAGAAATCCTCAAAATAGTCTGGCGAAAACGTCGCGATCACAGGAGAGAATACTCCCTTTTCTGCGATTTGCCCCCAACAACCAGGAAAATCTTATTAATATTAACTGCTGCCGCTGCCATACCTTTCATTCTTTTCATTACCGGTCCCCAAATTTTTACTTTCGGGGGTGGTGCTCCCGTTATTCTCGTTGGCTTTTCCTTATGGGTACCGACAGGCAGTTGGATACTTTACCTCAGCCACCGCTTGAAATTACCCATTTTCAGCATCTTTATCATACTGGCATTTATATTCAGTTTATGGAACGATAACCATCACGTCCGGGTGGTCAACCAGCAGCCGGTGCAAGTGGAATTAGACAAAAGACTGGATGCTTTCCTGGCCAAATACCCGGTAGCAACGGAAGAGAATAGATCAGATAAAGACAAACCTTTGTATATCGCTGCCAGTGAAGGAGGTGGAATCCGGTCAGCTTATTGGACCGCTGCTGTCCTGGGCAGGCTCCAGGATAATATCCCACAATTCCATGAACAACTCTTTGCCATCAGTTCCGTTTCCGGTGGCAGCCTGGGAGCAGCAGTATTTACGGCACTGGTAAAGGAAAAGAAAGTGGGCATGACGTTTTGTTTTTTTAATAAGGGGCAAAAAATCTTAAAAAGGGATTTCCTGTCTCCTACTATTGCCATGATGTTAACCGGCGACCTGGTCCAACAGTTTATCCCTTTCCCCATTAATTGCTTCTCCCGCGGCGGAGTACTGGAAAAATCCTGGGAAATAGCCTGGAAAAGGGCCATCGACTCCAACCGCTTTGGTGATGCCATGACCAACCTGTGGCAAAATGATGAAAACTGCAGTATCCCTTCTCTCTTTCTAAACGGGACCCTGGTGGAAAATGGGCAGCGGATCATTGCCAGTAATATTAAAATTGACAGTAAAATCAAAACACGGCAACACCCCAAAAAAACCGAACCCGTTTTTATCGATGCCGTGGATATCTTTAAATATACGAAAAACAAAAAGGATATGTTCTTAAGCACTGCTGTGATGAATTCTGCCCGTTTCCCCTATATCAGCCCTCCCGGTACGTTAGCCAGCGGTATTCACGTCGTCGATGGTGGGTATTATGACAATTCCGGTGCTGAAACTGCTGCCGAGATTTTCTTTGCCCTCCAGAAAAAACTGGAAGAGTCACCCAGGAAAGTCAGGATAGAGGTAATCATGATCAGCAACGAGCCCGTTCCAAAGGACAATGGTAAAAATATAGAAAAAACCAAACCGCTCCGTTTTGCAGCCGGGCTGCTGGCACCGCTGGAAGGAGCATTTAATGCACTGATGTTATCCCATCCCAATTATTCAAAAAACACATTAAAGGAAGTTATAGAGGCCAATGGCGGGAAATATCACCATCTTGTTCCCCAGCAAGAAGATTTACCGTTTCCCCTGGGATGGTCCTTATCTCAGGAGGTAAAACAGCAATTAGCCTGCCAGGCCAAAACCGAAGTTGACAAGATTTGGCCACCTCCTGAAGGAAAAGGAAAAAAACAGTAGTCGAAATAGGTTCCAGGTAAATAATCCATCTTACCAATTGCTCCCTTCTAACTGAATCCTGGTTATTGCCGATTACAAAAAAGTAATCGCTGATGTCTCATCGAGTAATCGACGATGTCGACGTGCAATACCGTCGATGTCTCGACGCGATATCGCCGATAACTCATCGCGTTATCGCTGATGTCTCGAGGCAATATCAACGATGTTTTTTCAAGTTAACGACGGTTGCTTTCCAATAATTGTCCATCTTGACAAAAATAGAATTGTTCTTTATCATAGATTCTTTGATACATTCCTTAAAGGAGTAAATAAAGCATAATGAATCCAAAGGCAGAATATGGGAGGAACCGGCTGTGAGTGATTTCATCGACGTTTTTAATATCCATAAAGACATTATCAACGATTATAAAAGTTTTGTGGAAAGTTTCATTTTTATCCATGATGCCAATATTAAGGATGAAGTAGAAAAAGGCATTAAAGAAGGAAAGTTCTGGCCGGAACCCTTAATTGTTTTTAATCCTTCTTTTGAAAAAACTCAATTTGTCAAGGATTTATGCGATAACGGATTATTACATCCCACAATTGCAAAGATATTTGAAGATTATAAATTGTATCGGCACCAGGTAGAGGCTATAACCAAAGCAAGTCAGGGATTGGATTTTGTTGTGACTTCCGGGACCGGTTCAGGAAAATCATTGACATTTATGGTCCCCATATTCGATTACCTGGTACGAAGTAAAAAAAATAAAGGCATTAAGGCAATTATCGTCTATCCCATGAATGCCTTGATTAATTCACAGCATGAAGAGATAGAAAGACTAAAAAATCAATACGAAGAGAGAACAGGGGAAGAATTCCCGGTTACATTTGCCAGGTATACCGGGCAGGAGAAACAAGAGGAACGAGAGCGAATCAGGCAGGAATTACCGGATATTATTCTCACCAATTATATGATGCTGGAATTGATCCTTACTCGCCCCTGGGAAACCGAAATTAGTCATTCAATATATGAAAATTTGAAGTTTCTTGTCTTTGATGAACTTCATACCTATCGAGGCCGGCAAGGAGCGGATGTCGCTTTACTGGCAGCAAGGATAAAAGCTCTGGCTAAACAACCGGTATCCTGCATCGGTACATCCGCAACAATGGTTTCCGGCGGCACCCTGCAGGACCAAAAACTCGCGGTTGCTGAGGCAGCCGGTAAAATCCTGGGAAGCCGATTCTCCGAAGAACAAATTATAAATGAATACCTTGACCGCTGTTTTGAATCTAGCGGAACCATTCCTGGTAAAGACGAACTGCAAAAGGCCCTGGAAAACCCAATCAACCCGGAAGACACTGAAGAGAGATTAAAAAGATTTCCTATTAGTATCTGGGTGGAGAATAAAATAGCACTTAAAGAAAAAGAAGGAATGCTGGTTAGAGGAACTCCGTTACATTTCTCTACCATTGCCGGGAGTTTATCCGGGGATTCAGGGGTAGAACCGGAAAAATGCAAAAATAAACTCAGGAATTACTTAAAATGGTTGGCCGCTGTAAATGAACGAATTGCCGATAAACGGGACTCTTATTTGCCTTACAAAATTCATCAATTCGTTTCTCAAACCGGGTCGGTATATGTATCACTGCACCGGGGAGATGAGCGAATTATCAGGTTGGACCCCGCAACCCATAAAAAAGTTGACGGTAAAAAAATTAAACTTTACCCCATCGTCTTTTCACGAACCTCGGGGCAAGAATTTATATGCGTGTCCAAAGACGACGATAAATCAATATTGATACCCAGGGAATTTAAAGAAGTATCCGAGGAAGAAGAAAATAATGTGGACGGCTACTTGATTCCCGACCCGGATGTTTGGAACCCTGAAACGGATATGGAATTATTACCGGAAGCCTGGAGAAAACTTGACCGTAGGGGAAATTATGTGCCCAATAGAGATTATAAAGATCGAATGCCGAAAAAGATTTATTATGACATCGATGGCAATTTTTCCGAGACAACACACCTGGAATACGAAGGATGGTTTATACCTGCCAAATTATTGTTTGATCCTACCAGCGGTGTAATCTATGACCCCCGTACCAGTGAAGGTACCAAACTCACCCGGTTGGGCAGTGAAGGGCGTTCAACTTCCACTACCGTACTTTCATTTTCCATCTTAAAAAACCTGGCGAAACAGGGAGTAAAAGAACAATATCAAAAGTTATTAAGTTTTACCGATAATCGCCAGGATGCTGCTTTACAATCCGGTCATTTCAATGATTTTATTAAGATAGCCCACCTGAGGTCTGCAATTTATTATGCACTTAAAACGCATGGGGAATTGAATCATGCCAATCTCGACGAGGCAATTTTCGAGGCTTTAAATATACCCCAGAAAGAGTATGCAGCAAGGCCTTCGGATTTCCTGGGAGTGGAACGAGAGAATAAAGGAGCGTTTAAGGATTACCTGATGTACAATGCCCTGTATGATTTAAGACGCAGTTGGCGGGTTATCATGCCAAACCTGGAGCAATGTGCGCTTCTGGAAGTTCATTTCAAAAACTTAGAAGAAAATTGTAAAATCGATAAACCCTGGCAGAAGGTGCCGTTTTTAAATAACCTGGCACCGGAACAAAGAACCACCATCGTTTACCAGGTACTGGATTATTTCCGGAAATCCTATGCGCTGCACAGCGAGGAGTATTTAACATATAAAGCTATTAACGAGAAAAGCAAAATCATTAAAGAAAAATTATGCCATCCCTGGAAATTTGGTGAAAAAGATAAAATAAACGAACCCTGTTATCTTCGCTATGAAACCCTGAAGAGTAATAAAAAGGTTTTCACCGCCAGCATCGGCCCCAACAGTGCCCTGGGTAAGTATTTGAGAGAAGAAGCACAAAAACAGGGAATAGAATTAAAAGGAGATGCTTACCCGGAGTTTATACAACAATTGATGGGGGTTCTGGTGGATGCGGGATGGCTGTACGATGTCCCCGCTGAAAACGCCAGGGGAGAAACGACATGGCTGTACCAGCTTCGTATCGACTCCATTACCTGGAAATTAGGCAGTGGTAAAACCATGATCCCCGACCTGGTTAGAACCCGGTCATATAAAGAATTTAAAGCAAAACCTAATAAATTTTTCAAGGAGTTGTATAAGACCAATTTCAGGGAAATGAAGAAAATCATCGGCAATGAACATACCGGTCAACTGGAAACAGATGATCGCAGGGAACGGGAAAAACGATTCCGGGAAGGCGAAGATAGTGTACTTTTCTGTTCACCCACTATGGAGCTGGGCATCGATATTAAAAATCTAAACGTGGTCCACATGCGAAATGTTCCTCCAGGGCCTGCCAATTATGCGCAGCGGGGCGGACGGGCAGGACGCAGCGGGCAGGCAGCACTGGTTTTTACCAGTTGTTCCGCCTATTCCCCGCATGACCGGCATTATTTCCATAGACAGGAAGAGATGGTGGCGGGCGTTGTCGCACCACCAAGGCTGGATTTAAATAACCGGGAACTGCTCCAATCCCATTTAAACGCTTTATACCTGGCAAAAGCCGGTATCTATGAATTGAAACAATCTCTTATGGACCTGGTGGGTGAGCAGGATAAAGAAACATTTTCATTAAAACCTGGGATCATTGAGCAATTGAAGCTGATTGACCAGGCCAAACAAGAAGTTAGGGAAACGTTTTTGAAAATCTTAACGGACTTAAAAAGTCGCAGCCCGGAATCCTTAAAATGGTTGGAACAGGATTGGATCACTGATGTTATCGATACGGCACCGAGCAATTTTGACCGGGCATTAGAACGTTGGCGAGAAAGCCTCCGGCGGGCTGAGCAGCAAATGGAAGACGCCCACCAGGTGATAAAAAGTGGTATTTATACACCCGACTCAAAGGAGATGAAAGATGCAAAACGAAATTATCACCAGGCGATTAGACAACAGGCGCTGCTTATCAATAAAGAAAAATTCGGCAGCCTTTCGGAATTTTACCCTTACCGTTACCTGGCCTCAGAGGGATTTTTACCCGGTTATAATTTTACCCGGCTGCCTATCCGTACGTTTATTCCTGTGGGCGATTCCGGTGAATATATCTCAAGACCGCGGTTTATTGCCTTAAGGGAGTTCGGACCCGCAAATATCATTTATCATAAAGGCTCCAAATATAAAATAGAACAATTATTAACCGCAGATATCGAAAACCGCTTAAAAAAAGCAAAAGTCAGTAAAAACTCCGGTTATATACTGATGGACAGCGAATATAACAGTAATAACTGCCCCTTTACCAGCGTCTCACTGACCGAAGGCAGTCGTAGGGAAATTTATGTTGACCTTTTGGAAATGGATGAAACAAGAACCATAGAAACAGAACGCATATCCTGTGAAGAAGAGGAACGAATCTCAAGAGGGTATGACATTAAAACCTATTTCTCTGTTCCCGCCGGAATGGATACCTTAAGGAAAGCAAAAGTAAAAAATCAAGACAGTCATTTTCTTAACCTGACATTTATGCCTGCGGCCAATCTGGTGCAGATCAATCGCAAATGGCGGGTCACCAGGGAAGCAGGGTTTTTAATCGGTTTACGTTCCGGTTTTTGGAAACGGTATACCCAGGTCGATAACAAGAAATCCCAGGAAGAAAACCGCATGGTGCAGTTGTATACTACAGATACTGCCGATTCCCTTTATATTGAACCCATCAAAGCATTGAAACTGACACCCGATGGTGTTATTACCTTGATGTATGCCCTGAAACGGGCCATTGAAAACCTGTTCCAGGTGGAACAGGGTGAAATCGGTGTCGAGTTAATTGGAGATGACAGGCATCCCAATATTTTTATTTATGAAGCTGCCGAAGGCAGCCTGGGGATTTTATCCCAGTTTATGGAAGATAAATCCACATTTACCAGGGTGATCGATGAAACCTGGCGATTGTGCCGGTACGATGAGAAGGATTACCTGGAAGAGGCATCTTATGATGATTTGCTGAGTTATTACAACCAGCCGCACCATGATAAGGTCAACCGGTTTTCTATTAAAGAGGCATTGGAAAAATTAATGCTCTGCCAGGTGGAATTGTTAATGTCCGGGTTCAACCTGGATTATACCGAACATTATAGGCAGTTATTAACGAAAATCGATCCCAATTCGTCTACTGAAAAGGTTTTTTTGAATTATTTGTACCGTGAGGGGCTGAGGCTGCCGGATGGGACACAGAAAATTACCACTGAAATTTACTGCCGCCCGGATTTTTATTACGAACCGGATATTCTTGTATTTTGCGATGGCACACCGCATGATAACCCGGAAGTCCAGGAAACAGATGAAAAACGGCGCCAAGCCCTGAGGAACCAGGGAAATCAGGTGCTGGTCTGGAATTATAAAGAAGATTTAAAACAATGGGCAGCAAAGCGCCCCGACATTTTTAAAAAAGTGAAATAAGACACCGAGTTGTTTTTAGCCCCAGGAGATTTATCAGCCACAGAGGATACAGAGGGCACAGAGGGGAAAAATTTTTCTCTTCTCTGTGTCCTCTGTGTCCTCTGTGGCAAAAAAACAATTCCGCGTCCTCCGTGGCTAAAAAAAGAGTGTTGCCAAAAACCGTGATTCTATGATATAAATTACTTTTAAAATGGATAGGTAACAGGCATGCAATTTAAACCCGGCGCTTTAGTTCATGTAAGAGACAGGGATTGGGTGGTACTGCCCTCCCCGGATGACGATTTAGTCCTGCTCAAACCCCTGGACGGTTCCGAAGAAGATATAACCGGCATTTACCGGCCTTTAGATTTTGAAGAAGACCTTTTGGAATCGGCAGAGTTTCCCCATCCCGGCAGCGAAGACCTTGGAGATTTTGCATCGGCCCGCCTGTTGTACAATGCGGCCCGGCTCTCCATTCGCAATGCTTCCGGGCCTTTTCGTTCCATGGGAAAACTGTCTTTCAGACCACGCGCGTATCAAATGGTCCCTTTGATTATGGCCTTAAGGCAAAACTATCCCCTCCGGGTTTTGATCGCCGATGATGTAGGTGTAGGCAAAACCATTGAAGCGCTCATTGTTTTAAAGGAACTCCTGGAGCGGGGTGAAATCTCCCGTTTTGCCGTGATTGTGCTGCCCCATTTGTGTGAGCAGTGGCAGGAGGAATTAAAAGACAAATTCGGTATCGATGCCGTGGTTATTCGCACCAATACCCAGGCACGATTGGACCGTGAAATTCCCGGTGATATTGGTGTGTTTCAATATTATCCGTACCAGGTGATTTCTATCGATTATATCAAATCACCGGCGCGGCGCCAGATGTTTATCCAGGACTGCCCGGAGCTGGTTATCGTGGACGAAGCTCATACGTGTTCCATTCACAGCCGTTCCCATAAGGTGCAGCAGCAGCGCCACAGGCTGATTAAGGATATCTCTCAAAAACCAGGGCAACATCTCATTCTCTTAACTGCAACACCTCACAGCGGAAAAGCGGAACAGTTTAATTCCTTGCTGGGGTTAATCAAACCCGAATATGAAACCATGGATTTACCTGCAGCCACCCAACAGCAGCGGCGGGAATTGGCCCGTTATTATGTGCAGAGACGGCGAAAGGATGTGGAGAAATGGATGGACCAGGATACACCTTTTCCTCACAGGGACCCGGGGGAATACAAGTATGAATTGTCACCAAAATATGCTGCTTTTTACATTAAAATACGAAAATTTGCCCTGAGTTTAACAACGCCCGGGGAACCGTACCAGGGGCGGCAGAGAATAAGATATTGGGCGGTGCTGGCGTTATTGAGGGGTGTAATGTCAAGCCCGGCCGCAGGCGTTGAGATGCTGAAAAACCGTATAAAAAAAGCCGGGGAATTGGATGAAAAACCTATCGAGGACGAAGACCAATCCAATCTTATACTGGATGTAGAGTACGGGGCGCAAGACTATATGCCTTCGGGTATCCTTAACCGGGCCTCATGGTCGGACAACGAAATTTCCCGGTTAAACCAAATGGCAAAGGAACTGGAAGAACTGCAAAACCTGTTTGACGATAATAAAGTTTTAACTACCCTGCAAATCATTACCCAATGGCTGGACCAGGGATTTACCCCGGTGATTTTCTGCCGGTTTATAGCCACAGCCAATTATGTTGGCGCAGTGCTTAAAGAGGAGTTTACTAAAAAAGGTATTGAAGTCGATTTGCAGGTAATTACCAGTGAAGACCCTGACGATGTACGAAAATCACGTATCGAGGAAATGGCAGTTTCTGAGCATAAAGTACTGGTTGCCACCGACTGCCTCAGTGAAGGTATTAATTTACAGGAACAATTTACTGCTGTGCTTCATTATGATTTGCCCTGGAATCCCAACCGGCTGGAGCAAAGGGAAGGACGTATCGACCGTTACGGTCAACAGGCCAAAGAGGTTAAAGCCTATCTACTTTACAGCGAAGAGAATCCCATCGATAGAATTGTATTTAAAGTATTATTGAAGAAGGTGCGCCAGATTCGCAAAGCCATCGGTATTGCCATTCCTTTCTCTGAAGATACCCAATCTTTTGTGGATGCTGTTTTCCAGGAGGTGATGCGGCGGGAGAACCTTTCTGATGACGGTCAACAGCGGCGCCTTGATTTTGGGGAAGATGATCCCTTTAAGCAAAAGGAGCTGGAAGCCAGCAGGGCTATTGAAGAAGCAGCGGATCGGGAAAAAGAATCACGCACTATTTTTGCCCAGAATGCCATCAAGGCTGATGAGATCGAAGAGGATTTAAAACAATCCGACCAGGCTGTGGGCAGCCCGGAAGCAGTAGAGGCATTTGTCACTGAAACCCTTACATCCCTGCTGGGGGTACAGATTCAAAAAGATAAAAAGAAAAAGGGCTATTCGTTGTATCCCCTTAATTTACCGCCGGTCCTTAAGGAAATTTTGCCCGAAGCAAAAGTTTTGAAAGTTAGTTTTCATTCGCCAACGCCGGAGGGGTATCTTTATTTGGGCAGGAATCATGCTTTTGTTGAGCAGTTGTGCCAGTATGTGTTGGCTCATTCGTTTAAGCCGGACAGCCGAAACCGTGCAGCCAGGGCTGCTGTGATTAAAACCAGGAATGTGACGGAAAAAACCACGTTCTTACTTTTGCGGGTAAGGAATGTGCTGGAGGAGAAAAAAACAGGCCGTCAGATGGTAGCTGAAGAGATGTTGGTATGGGGATACCGGGGAAACCCGGCAAATGGTGACATAGTAGAAGAAAACGAAGTGGAACGGTTGATGCGTGTTGCTGTTTCTACTTCTAATGTATCTAACGAAGCGACTGCTTATTTCCTGGAAAACGAATTGGAGGATATTAAAGAAATAAGAGAAATACTGGATAATGTTGCCTTGCAGAGGGCACAGGTACTTATCGATGCGCATGAGCGTTTTCGTACTGTTGTAGGCGGCAAGCGGTATAAAATCGTTAAACCCGTGCTGCCCATGGATGTAATGGGTATTTATATCTTGTTACCCGATAAGATTACCGCGGAGGATTTATGAGACACAGGATTTTTTAGCCACGAAGAGACACAATGATAAAAATTACAAATCACAAATTACAAATTACAAACAAATTCCAAATTACAATGTTCAAAATTACAAACAAAAAATTAATGAAAAGTTTTTGCGGGGGGTCCAGGGGCACTTACAGTGCGGTATTAAGGAATACCCTTGGAGACGATACGTCGTTTGAAGCGTCGTACGCCGTCCTGGCACTGCAAATGCTCCCCCACGCAGTGGGGTTTTCTCGAAAAGAGCCCCCCTGGCCGCCGGAGGCATAAATTAAACTATGAAATTTACGACGGTACGGTTAGAAGGTTCGATATTTACTGCTGACATCCTTGAAAAGATTGCGCAAGAAGAATTAAAAGGCCAGGTGCCCGGTGATTTCGGCCTTAAAAAGGGCACCAAAGTCAAAGATGAAATTGCTGCGGCCTGGGCTGATGCCCAGGATTTATGGCGTATATTCAAACGGCATCAAGACCGGGTTAATTCCGATAAATCCGGGGTTACCGAGACGCGAAAGTTCTGGATGATTCCTTTCCTCGGGTTCCTGGGTTATGACGCCCAATTCTCATCTAAAGCGGAAATTGTCAATAACCAGACCTATGCCATCAGCCATCGTGATGAGGGGTTAAAGGGTTTTCCTATTCATATCATGGGATTTAACGACAGCCTGGACAGGAAACGGGAGGAAGGTGGCCCGCGCATGTCGCCCCATGGACTGGTCCAGGAATATTTGAACCTCACTGAACATTTATATGCCATTGTCACCAATGGGATATATCTCCGTGTGCTCAGGGACAGCAGCCGGTTGGTGAAGCTTTCCTTTATCGAGTTTGATTTGCGCACCATGATGGAAGATGAGCATTATGCCGACTTTGCCCTGATGTTCCGGCTGCTTCATGCCAGCCGGATGCCTCAGACCCCGGATGAGGGTCCTGTCAGTCTCATCGAAGCTTATCACCAGGATTCGTTGGATTCCGGGGCACGCATACGGGAAGGCTTGAGCGATGCTGTTGAGACAGCCATCAAGACACTGGCCGATGGATTTCTTATTCATCCCGCCAATACGCTGCTGCGGGAAGAGATTGAGCAAGAGAAATTAACACCCAATGAATTTTACCAGTATATGTTGCGTCTTATTTATAGGCTCCTGTTTTTAATGGTCATCGAGGAGCGTCACTTGATTTATCCTGAAGGTGTGGACCGTCGGAACCAGGACATTTATTATAACTATTACAGTGTCACCCAATTGAGGAAGCGATGTGAAACCCTGCGTCATTTGCAGGACACTAACAGTGACCTGTGGGTGGGGCTGCTTCACACGTTCCGGCTTTTTGAAGATGAAAAAAAAGGAAAGTTTCTTGACATAAAACCGCTCGCCGGCGATCTTTTTGATCCCAATGCCATTGGTGTTTTCAAGCAATGCCGGTTGGAAAACAAGGTGCTTTTGGAAGCGTTGAAACGGCTCAGCCTGTTTGAAAACAAGAATACCGGGCAATTGATGCGCATCAATTACGGTTCTTTAAACGTGGAAGAATTCGGGTCGGTTTATGAGGGGCTGCTGGAATATGCCCCCGCATTCGGGACTGAGAAAACCCGGAGGGCGTTTCAGTTTGTCAGGGGAACCGAGCGTTCTACGTCCGGTTCTCATTACACCCCTGATGAATTGGTGCAGCCGTTAATAAAGCATTCCCTGGACCATGTGATCGAAGAGAAGTTAAAGCAAGAGAAAAAAGAAGAGGCACTGAAATCTATAACCGTCTGTGATGTGGCCTGCGGAAGCGGGCACATTCTTTTAAATGCGGCCCGGCGTATTGGCACCGAATTGGCACGGGTTCGAACCGGGGAAGAGCAGCCGTCTCCCACTCCACTCCGCAAAGGGATTAGGGATACAATAAGGAATTGTATTTACGGGGTAGATAAGAACCCATTGGCTGTGGAGCTTTGTAAAGTGGCGCTCTGGTTGGAAGCGCACAATCCCGGTGAGCCGTTGAATTTCCTGGACCATCATATCAAGTGCGGCGATTCCATTGTGGGATTGGCACATATGGAAGAATTGGAAAAAGGTATTGCCGATGAGGCATTTAAGACTCTTCCCGGTGATACTAAAGAAGTAGCACAGGAATTTGCCAGGTTAAATAAAAAGCAGAAGAAAGAGAAATTAGCGCTTTTGAATTTTGACCAGGCGGTAAAATTACCCATGCACGATATTGCCGAGATATTTAAACAATTCAATTCGCTTCCTGAAAATGCCCCGGAAGAAGTTGAAAATAAACGAAAAGAGTATATCCATCTTACCAGTGAAGCACAGTTCGTTCGCGTGAAAAGCCTGGCTGATATCCAGGTGGCCCAGTTCTTTATTCCCAAAACAGAAGAGAATATGCAAAAATTGATTACCGATGCCGGGTACCGGAAATACTTTTCCGGCTATGAACTGGTTGAGTCCGAACAGGCAATTGCTGCCCTGGCAGAAGCCCAAAAACGCCGATTCTTTCATTGGTTCCTTGAATTCCCCGATGTCTTTGCAAAAGGTGGGTTTGATTGTATATTGGGAAATCCTCCTTATTTAGGAGGGAAAAAGATAAGTGGCATGTATGGTGATAATTATTTAAACTACTTAAAACATAATTTTCAATTTGTTCTTGGCCAATCAGACTATGTTGTTTATTTTCTAAGGAGAATTTATAATATTCTTTGCTTTAATGGATTTCTATCATTAATTACAACAAACACAATATCTCAAGGGGATACAAGGCAAAGTGGTTTAGATTTTATTTTAGAAAGTAAAGGAAATATTAACTTTGTTTCAAAATCTATTAAATGGCCAGGAATCGCATCATTAATGGTATCTTTACTTTCAATAAAAAAAGGAGAGTTTAGCGGTTTACGCATTCTTAATGGAGAAAAGGTTCCATTTATTAGTTCTTATTTCGATGTAGATACTTTAGTTACTCCCTACAAACTTAACCGTAATATAGATAAGAGCTTTAAAGGAAGTGATATTTTTGGAGAGGGGTTTATGCTAGAATATACAGAAGTCCAAGAATTAATTGATAAAAATAAAAAAAATGAAGATATTCTTTTTCCATTCATTACAGGTAATGATTTAACTCAAAAATTTGACCAAATTCCCTCTCGCTGGGTAATTAATTTTTTTGATTGGAGTCTCGAAAAAGCAAAAGAATATGAAGAATGTTTTAAAATTGTGTTAGATAAAGTAAAACCTGTACGTGATAAAACAAAAAGAAAATCTAATAGAGAAAATTGGTGGCATTATGCCGAAAAAAGACCTAAATTATATAGGAAAATCAAGAAATTAAAACGAGTTTTAGCAATATCCCAGATAACCAAATTCCCATCATTTTCTTTTTTGCCCAATGGTTTAGTTTATTCTACCGGTATGATTATATTCCCATACGAAAGTTATTCTTTTTTTGCTAATTTACAAAGTTCCATTCATTATGAATGGGCCAGAAAGTACAGTTCGACATTGGAAACTCGATTAAGATATGCTCCCTCTGATTGTTTTGAAACCTTTCCTTTTCCTCAAAATCTTTCGGAGGAGATGGAAAATGAATTAGAAAGGATTGGGGAGGAATATCATGAATTTCGTAGACAAATCATGCTCATACTGGAACTTGGCCTCACCAAAACCTATAACCTCTTCCACTCCAAAGATTTAACCAGCGAACAAATCAAAAAAGAAAGTAAAAAAGACCAGGATACCTGTGAAACCGCTTTACAAGATATACTTAAACTGCGGCAACTTCACAAACAAATGGATGAGGCTGTTTTAAAAGCTTATGGCTGGACCGATATAAACCTGGCCCATGATTTTTATGAGGTGGACTATTTACCGGAAAACGACCGGGTTCGATTTACCATTTCACCCGAAGCACGAAAACAAATCCTTAAACGCCTCCTGGAACTGAACCACCACATCCATGAACAAGAAGTAAAAGCAGGACTATTCAAGAACAAAGATAAAGGTTCAAAGAAACCGGAAGAAAATACAGGGGATGAAACGGAATTCAAACTGGTCCCTGAAAATCAAAGCCAGGAAAACATTGAATTCACCCAGAAAAGACTTGAATTTAAAGAAAAGGAATGATTTTAAATTAATTTAGCCACAGAGGACACAGAGAGCACAGAGAGTTGGTAGTTGGCAAGAAAGAAGAAGAAACGGGGAAACGAGGAAGAGAAGAAAGTCAGTAGGAAGTAAGAAGTAAGAAGTTGGAGAGATAGCGGAAGATTTTAACCGGCACCAAATTCTATTTGACTGAGCGAAAGTAAAATCTGCTTTCGAAAGAAGAAAATAAACGTGCATCGGGGAAAAATGGACTTGCAAGCAGGAAAAATGCATTTGCAAGGGTGAAAAATGGACCTGCAAGCAGGAAAAATGCATTTGTAAGGGTGAAAAATGGACTTGCAAGCAGGAAAAATGCATTTGTAAGGGTGAAAAATGGACTTGTAAGGTGTACAAATGCATTTGTAAGAGTGAAAAATGCACTTGTAAGTGTAACAAATGCATTTGTAAGGGGGAAGAATCATTGTCGCTGATCAACCGTTTTCAGTTGGCAGTTGGCAAGAGAGCAGGGGCAGGGAGCAAAAGAAGAAGCGAGGAAGTTAGGAAGCGAAGAAGAGGAGAAACGGGGAAACGGGGAAGAGAAGAAGTTGAGAGGTTGAGAAGAAAGCAGGTCAGAGAGTCAGTAGGTCAGTTTGAAGTAGGAAGCTTTCTCTGCCTAAGCTTTCTCTGCCTGGCAACAAAACTCAATAAGGGGAAATCCAGCAATTCTAATTTTACCAATTGTCCGGGTGAACTATTTTTTGACTTTTTTACTTTTCAATTTCTTTTTTACAAACTCCATAAATCCCCTGAATCCATCAAAAATATTAAGGGGAAAGGGACGAAATAGGTGCCAGGTAAATAATCCAATAACATCAACCTGGCCATCATTGGTGTAGATAGGCGAAATAGGTGCCAGGTAAATAATCCCGAGGTTATTAAAACTGGATGCCCTTGAATGCACGTTCCCGGAAATAAAACAAGCGGTTGAAAGCTTTGAAACAAAGTACTCCCACACCTGACTCACTGACCGTCTGCCCTTCTTGCCTGTCCCCTTTCCTCCTATTTGGGGCTTAACTGGGAAGGATTTCGGCTCACTTAATCAGTCAACGTCACCACGCGGGCTTGCCCGCAAAAATTTTTTTTGTACTCTTTTCAGCAAAAAAAATTTTTGTTTACTGTTTACGGATTGGGGAGACGAAATATAATTTCTCAAGCCCCAATAAGGAATATTTAACGTTATATTTTCCTGGAACCAAAATCTCCAAAACCACGCGCGAGTAATCGCCGATCTCTCATCGCGTTATCGCTGATGTCTCGAGGCGTTATCGACGATGTCTTTTCAAGTTACCGCCGGTGTTTATTTACCTGAGCCATTTCTCTTTCATTTACGCTGCCGGACATCAAGGAATTACCGAATTACCCCCCGGAGAAACACTTTTTTCTCCGGGAGATAAATATTTATCTCCGGTAGAAAACAGATTTTCTCCGGTAGAAAAAAAATTATCTCCGGGAAAAAACGATTTATCTTGACAGCAATAGTATTATATGAGTCAAGAAATGAATCATCTCATNNGCATTTTGAGACCCCATTTTGAAATTACCTGGAAAATTACCGTTTCTTACTCTCAACTCTAAAAATATCCACCCTGGTCTCAAGACACGGCCTCAAATCCATATCTGTTGCACCCAAAGAATACCAATCCTCCGGAGCCTGATAAAAATCAAGCCCTCGTCCTATCTTTATAATCCATTTATTGTCTAAGCGAATTTCACGGTCATGAAGGTTTTTACTGAATTTAAAACATAACGTTATCCCATAATTCAATATACTGGAGACAATAGAATTCAATTTTTCTTCAATGTCCCTTTTCTCCTCTTCGTGATCATAGGAGGTTAAAAGATGTATCTCTTTTATTGTTCCAACTGAAACCGCCAATTCACACAATCTCAAGAAATTTTGTACCTGGTGGGGGCTCCTGATGTATGGGTCTTCAACACTAATTTTGTTTATCCCATCTAAATAATCACCAAACAAAGATTTGAAACCAAAACCAGTGTCTCCATAGGATATTTTAATGTGTTTCTCTTTTAGCTCCGTTACCAATGGAAGATCTTCTTTATCACCTTCGCTTTTTATTTCAATAACGGGCTGATCTTTTCCCCGTATCTCACCGCTGATCTTTTTATTTGCAGCGGTTTCTTCTTCATATTCAAGCGAATCCAATATTTTTCGTCTCGGATATTGGGTGGCTTTGGCATTCCTGGATTCCGGGCAGTATATAATGATCTCTTCGCCTTTGTCATTAAAATAGGAAAGATTAATCCTGGCAAATTCATCATCGGGTTTTCGTTTATTCATTTGCTCTTTTACCCGGCGCCTGCCTTCAAGGGCGTATTCCAGGTATTGATAAAGCTCTTCTTTGCTGGGGTCGCCGCAAGGGTGAAGGATTTTGAGAAAGGATGAGACGGTTTTCAATATGGAGCGTTCATCTCTACCTTCGACAGCACTGCCTAATTGGCAATTTTTTCTCACATAGTCATAGCGGTTGATGTGTTTAAAGATATAATGAAAGGCTTCGGCCATATAATCAGTAATGAAGCCATAATTATTGGTTAATGATGCGGTTATGGTTTTGGTCATTTCCCAGCCGGGCAGATAACAGTGGAACCGGTCCATGACTGCCAGGTCCAGTGTTTTGGGCAGGGGTTGGAACAAATCATAATTGGGAGAATTGACCACTTGTTCGACGGAATAATCGAAATTACCCACAAAGGCAAGGCTGGCCGGTGCATTCACTTCCACTCCCCGGGAAAAACGGCCATTGGCCATGTAATCTTTCATGATTTGAATCGATGCCTGGTCTTTTATTTTTATCCCGGCAACTTCATCAAAGGCCACGGTATCCCAGAATCCGATCAGTCCAACTTTTCGCCTGGCATTATTGTAGAATAAGGTGGCGGTACTGGCCTGGCCGCCGCTGATAAGGGTTGAATAAGGAGAAAATTCACTAAACGTGTACGATTTTCCCGTGCCCCGCGGACCCAGTTCGATAAAGTTGTAATTGCTCTCTACCAGGCTGAATAACCGGGATATATGATGAAATTTTAAACGAAGGTCCATCCGGGAAGGTTCAAGACCGATGGAGCGAATGATTATATCCAGCCATTCATCACGGGTAAAGGGCTCCCGCCCGGCGATGAATTGCTCATAATCGAACCGTCCCAACTGGATAGGACGCATATCTTCTATATAAAAAGCGTAATTGTCTTCTTCAATGTCATTATGGCCCACGGTTACTTCTGCCCAGATTCCTCCTTCCAGGAGACGGTCATTGTCCCGGTAAAACTTTTCCGGGACAGCGATGCGCCGGGAATTGAAATTTTCCATTTCCGCCCAATGACGTTTCTCTTTTTCAACATAACGAACGTGCAATTTATCGATGAATTTATATCTACCTTTTTGCTGAACCGTTGATTGGGCTTTGTTGGACTCATCCGGACGTACATAGTGTTTTTCTATTACTTCTGTTACGGCTTCTTTGCCTGCTTCTATTTCATCCGGGTCTTCGCTGGCACAATATCTCGCCAATAAAAATTCCAATACAAAGGAAGGTACATTGGTCCCTTCTTTTATATGGTGAAGCAGGTCTTTCCTCACGCCTTTACCGGGATAATACTCATTTAACTTCTGGTCCAGGGTATCCATGGTTTACTCCATATAGCCGGTTTTTAGTTTTATGGTACTATAGGTCATTTGAGTGACCGGATCAATTGCTCTGACTTCAAATTCGCCTTCAAAATCCTCTTCCATTTTTAACGGCACTTTAATGGGTGTGCCTGTTTCCATTTTGATTAAATTGGTGGCAGGATTTAAATAATTACAGGGGGCCGGTTCTCCCACGAGTTTGTCTTTTGAGTAAGCTTCCAGGCGTATTTCCGTTACATCGAACATTTTTGTAGAAGCCATGGATAATTCGATCATGGGACGGCGGGTCGTGATGGTTTCCCTGGTGCCCCCTTTATAACTCAAATTAATGGTAAAACGGTCTTCTTCGGTTTCCCGTACTTTTTTTAGCGATACGGATAGGATGGGCAGAAGGCATTCCTGGAGCGACAACCCCTCATGGAAATAAATAGAGCCTTTATAAAAGGAACCGCTGCTTTTAGGTACGATATAATGCGGCCAATCGCTTTTTATTCCCATAGATGCGGTTTCAAAGCATAGGGTGTAATTATTGGTGCTGCCTTTCCCCAGCAAGCACCTGCTTTTCTCAAGTTTCCAGTCGCCGTGGGGTTTTTCTATTGAATCGCCTGGCCTGTATTCGTTTTTAAAGAGAAATCCATGGTCGGTGGCGATAATAACCTGGTGGAATCCCAGTTCTTTCAAGCGATGAACAGCCCTGGCAATTTTTTGTATCATTTTAGGTATGATGGTAACGGCTTCATGGGGGATGTGTTCACCTAAATCGTCGATGTCCCTGGTTTTGATGATTAAAAAATTAATATTATTGGAAATCCGGGTCTGACGGGTCTGGATAAGATCATCCAGCCAGGTGGAATAGAAGCGGTCGCCGTAAATTCTTTCCAGGTATTTCATCCTGTTTTCCACCGTATCCAACGACCATTTATCCACCGTGGGTTTCAGCGAGTCATCGATGAGTTCCATGGAGAG